>ERZ808240.1321-NODE-1321-length-31137-cov-37.835982_pt1 | contig 31137 bp, 29 predicted proteins | sample MGYA00521084_ERZ808240 | MGnify/ENA primary metagenome ERZ808240 (study PRJEB31516, sample SAMN03275571) | gut metagenome | biome: mammalia-associated habitat; material: feces | host: Papio cynocephalus | place: Kenya | collected 2012-08-06 ... | reverse complement strand
CAAATTCAAGCTATAAAATTCGGATCAAATTCATTCTTTGCATCGGAAACGTATGAATATAGCTTCTCGATGCCTTTTTTCTATTATTGCATTTTAGCGAATGTTTTTAATTAAATCAGGAAATTCCGATGCCTTTTAGTGCTATTATGGCATTATTTTGAAAGTATTTAAGAGAAATTCAGATTTCCGATGCTTTTTGTTTCGGTTTTTGCTTAAATTAGGGGCAGAAGTGCATCGGAAAAGATTAGTTGAGACAGATTCGATGCCTTTTTCATTCAAATAATTAAAAGTGTATCGAATATGGAAGTACATTGAGGTATATATGAATTATATTGATTTGTATTGATTTGTATTGATTTGTATTGATTTGTATTGAATGGTATTGATTTCTACATACCCCGATGCCATAACCGACATCGGGATCATGTAGAAAGATCCTACCGCTCTTCACGGAAGTAATTGTTTCCGAGCGCTTCCGGCATATTACTGTTTCGTCTGTTGCGGATAGAACTGATAACCAGTACAACCGCAGTGATCAGGAACGGAAGCATATCGTAAAATGCGATCGGGAACGGAAATACCGACTGCGGAATGTAGTACTTCAGAATACGCAGTGCACCAAATACAAAAGATCCCCAGATTGCAAGAGTCGGTCTCCAGGAAGCAAAAATAACAAGTGCCACCGCGATCCAGCCAAGTCCGCCTACATTATCGCTGATCCATACGCCGCCATTGATGATCATGGAACAATATGCGCCGCCGATACCGCAGATCGCGCCACCGGCTACAATATTAATATATTTCCATTTCGTCACCTGAATACCTGCTGCATCCGCTGCTGCAGGATTCTGTCCGATCGCCTGTACATTCAGGCCTGTTTTTGTCTTGCTGAGGTAAATACCACAGAGAATTGCAATTAAAATACCCAGATAAACAAATGGGTTATAGGAGAATAAAAGCGGCCCTGCAACCGGAATATCGGAAAGTCCCGGAATATGGATGCTCCGCATGGCTGCTGTAATATGCTCCGGTAATTTCAAAGTACCGTCCGGTGATTTTGCGATCATCATAACACCGATGAAATTGGCAAGTCCGATACCAAAGATCGTAAGTGTCAGGCCTGTCACATTCTGATTCGCCATAAAAGTAACCGTCAACAGGGCATAGATAAAAGCACTGAGTGCACCTGCCAGAGCAGATGCCAGAATAGCAATCACAAAGCTGTCTGTCTGATAGCCAGCCATGAAGCCTGCGCAGGCACCGATCGACATCATGCCTTCCACACCCAGATTCAGATGTCCTGTTTTTTCAGAAAGAATTTCTCCTACCGTACCATATAATAAAGGAGTTCCGGCAAGTACTGCCGCTACCAAGAATTTAATTACCATATCCATTATTTGTCTCCTCCTTTACTTCTGCCTACAAATTTATAGCGGACGAAAAATTCACAGCCCAGAATGAAGAATAAGATAATTCCCTGCAGTACATCCGCACAGTCTGTGGAAAGCCCGAACGATGACTGTACAACACTGCTACCCTTCTCCAGTACCGCAAACAGGAAGGAAACGATCAGGATCACAAACGGATTCAGCTGTGACAGCCATGCAACGATGATCGCTGTAAATCCGACACCGCCTGCCACGTTCATGGTCAGTGTAACATCGGAACCGCTTGCCTGGATCATACCGCCCAGTCCGCAGATCGCACCACTTAAAAACATCGTCTTTAAAATGATCTTCTTGACATTCATACCTGCATATCTTGCTGTATCCTGACTGACACCGACAACACCGATCTCATAACCGGACTTACTGAACTTCAGATATACAAACACCACCACAACGAGGATCAGTGCCACGATCCAGCCACACTGGATGCCTGCCACCTTATCCAGAGCCGCATTGGCATCAAATCTCTGGATCTTGGAGAAGCCGTTTGCTGCAGGATCTCTCCATGGACCATCCTGCAGATACGATACAAAATACATGGCAATATAATTCAGCATCAGTGTAAACAGCGTTTCATTTGTATTGAATTTTACTTTAAAGAGCGCTGGGATCAGTCCCCAGATACCGCCGCCCACAATACCTGCCACTGCCATCACCAGAAGTAACACAACATGATTCCAGTTGCTGCAGTAAAGGGCAAAGAAGGAAGCGCAGGTAGCACCGAAAATCAGCTGACCTTCTGCACCGATATTCCAGAAACGCATCTTAAATGCAAGCGTTACACCGAGGGAGCAGATCAGCAGCGGGATCATGATCTTAACTGTTGCCTGTACAGCCATGGCACTTCTGAATGCGCCGGTAACGATCGTGCCATAGATCACAAACGGATTATAGCCGATACACAGGATAAAAATACCTCCTGCCACAAGTGATAATAAAATAGCGAGCAGACGTAAAATAAGGATCTGTCTGTTTCCCATCTCCGCACGTTTGACTGTACGCAGAAGTGGTTCTTTTGTCTGTTTATTCATTTGTCTGCCCTCCCTTCGTCATTTCTTCCGCAGCATCTTCCGTATCACCGGTCATCAGCATACCGATCTGTTCCTTTGTCGCCGTTCTGGCATCCAGGATACCTGTGATCTTACCGTGGCACAGTACCATGATCCGGTCGGAAAGCTCCAGAAGCACATCCAGATCTTCTCCGATATACATGACTGCCACATTTTTCTTCTTCTGTTCATTCAACAGATCGTAGATCACATAAGAGGAATTGATATCAAGTCCACGTACCGGATAAGCTGTGATCAGCAGATTCGGCTCTGATTCGATCTCACGTCCCAGAAGAACCTTCTGTACGTTACCACCACTCATCATACGCACAGGTGTTTCAATGCTCGGTGTTACAATACTCAGCTTCTCTACCAGCTTTGTTGCAAGCTCCTTTGCCGGTTTTCTTCTGACAAACGGCCCTTTGCCTGCTTTATAGCTCTTGAGCAGCATATTATCCGTCATACCCATCGTGGAAACAAGCCCCATACCAAGACGATCCTCCGGTACAAAGCTCATGCTGATACCGAGGTCAATGATCTCGGAAGGTGTCTTACCGAGCAGATTTGTCTTTTTGTAAAGGATCGCACCTTCCTTTGCATGCATCAGTCCTGCGATCGTCTCACAAAGCTCCTTCTGTCCGCTGCCTGCTACACCTGCCACACCAAGGATCTCTCCTTTTTTGATCTCAAAAGAAATATCATCCAGTCCTTTTGAGCCATCCGGCTTATCGACCGAAAGATCCACAACCTTCAGGATTGTTTCTACATGTTCCGGTTCCGGTCTGTTGATTTCCAGACTGACCTTTCTGCCGACCATCAGCTCTGTCAGTGTCTGTTTATTACTTTTTGCGGTCTCTACCGTTTCAATGCTCTTTCCTTTTCGCAGGATTGTCACGCGGTCACTGATCTCCAGCACTTCCTGCAGCTTATGTGTGATTATGATGATCGCACATCCCTTTTCTTTCATCTTGCGGAGAATTTCAAAAAGCCGTTCCGTTTCCTGCGGTGTCAGAACCGCTGTCGGCTCATCCAGGATCAATATATCCGCACCTTTATATAAAACCTTTACGATCTCTACTGTCTGCTTTTCACTGACACTCATTTCGTAGACCCGTTTTTCCGGTTCAATTTCCAATCCAAATTTATCACAGATTGCCTTGATTTTCTGGCTCAGTTCCTTATCTGTGAGTCTTTTCCCTTTTGTCCCGATCACAATGTTGTCCATTGCGCGGAACGAATCCACCAGTTTAAAGTGCTGATGGATCATACCGATTCCGAGATGCATCGCATCTACCGGCGAATTGATTGCCACGGTCTGTCCGTTTACCAGTATCTCACCGCTGTCCGGATGGTAAATACCGGAAAGCATATTCATCAGGGTTGTTTTTCCTGATCCGTTTTCTCCGAGGAGTGCCAGGATCTCACCCTTCTTTACCTTCAGATCGATCTGATCGTTTGCAACCACACTACCGAAGGTCTTCGTTATTTTTTTACACTCGATTGCATAATCTGCCATACTCAACCTCTTTGTACCTTGCCTGTTTTCTTCCCTATAAAATTCAAGGGGGACCGCCATTCGAGAGATCCCCCTTGATTTAATTGACCTATACAGTCAAACATGTTTTATTTTACAACTACGTTCTTGAAGTACCAGTTCATATTGCCTGTGATATCAGCATCAGACATATGTTCACCTTCTGTACCTACAGTAGAACCGTCATTTGTTTCGATCACACCATCGAATACATCCCAGTCACCGGATTCAATCTTAGCTGTAGCTTCGTCGATTGCTTCCTGTGTACCGTCTGCTGCAAAATCTGCAAGTGGTGCAATTTTTACGAGACCATCGCTCATACCACCGAAGTAGTTAGAACCATCCCATGTACCGTTGATTACTGACTCAACAGCCTGTGTATAGTATGCTGACCAGTCCCACATAACAGATGTGATAGCTGCCTTTGGAGCATCCTTGGACATATCTGAATTGTAACCAACACCAAATACGCCTGCCTGTTCAGCAGCAAGCTGTGGATTCGGTGTATCGCAGTGCTGTGCAATTACATCACAACCGGCATCGATCAGAGCCTGTGCTGCCTGTGTCTCACCTTCCGGATCATACCAGCTGTTTGTAACCTTTACATCAACCTCGCAGTCAGGATTTACAGAGTAAGCACCCATTGCAAATGCATTGATACCACCTGTACACTCAGAGTTTTCCTGACCCATTGCAGATACATAACCAAGCTTGTTTGTTGTTGTCTTCAGACCTGCTGCAATACCTGCAAGGTATCTTGCCTGATAAATTCTACCGAAGTAGTTGTTGAAGTTTGTACCATTTGATTTATAACCTGTTGCATGGGAGAAAATAACATCCGGATATTCGGCAGCAAGCTGTTCACATGTATCCATGTAGCCCCAGCTTGTAGCGAAGATAATATTACATCCTTCTTCGATACACTCCAGCATTGCATTTTCAATTGCTGTTGTATCACCATCATCTACATTAAGCTTACGGACGATCTGATCATCAGACAGTCCTAACGTCTGCTGCATACCTACAATACCCTGATCATGTGCATAAGAGTAACCGCTTCCTGTTGCAGGATCACCAATATGGATCACACCAACCTTGATATCCTCTTTTGCGATGGCCGGCATAACACCTGCTTTGTCAGCTGCATCTGCTGTTTCGTCTGTTGCTGCATCTGTAGCTTCATCTGCTGCATCTGTAGCTTCGTCTGTTGCTGCATCTGTTGTCTCTTCTGTCTGGGCTTCATTGTCAGCTGCATCATTGCCTGCGCCGCAAGCACATAAAGAAGCAACCATAGCGACAGAAAGAAGAATGCTTAATAATTTTTTCTTCATAATGTCCTCCTCTTTAGACCTTTCATGAAATTTTAAACTACAAAGGTTACTTTATATTATTTTTCAGTAAATTTCAACACCCATTTTCAAATTATGTGCAATTATGCACGTATTTCGGCAGGATTCACTATTCCCATGCAAGCTCCGGCTTCTTATCACGGAACATCAGATCCTTTACCGCATCCTTTGCCGGTTTGTTCTCAAACAGGATCTCATTGACTTCTTCAATGATCGGCATATCGATCTTGTATTTCCGGGCAAGCTCTCTGGCCGCCTTTGCGGAATAAACACCTTCCACTACCATCTTAACCTCAGCCATGGCTTCATCCATCGTCTTGCCCTGTCCCATTAAGATGCCCGCTCTTCTGTTGCGGGAATGCATGGAGGCACAGGTCACGATCAGATCTCCGATACCGGAAAGTCCCGTAAAGGTCTCCGGTTTGCCGCCCATGGCTACACCTAAACGGGATATCTCTGCAATTCCTCTTGTGATCAGTGCTGCTTTTGTATTATCCCCGCAGCCAAGTCCATCCGCGATACCGGCTGCCAGTGCCACAACATTTTTCAGTGCTGCACCAACCTCGATGCCCAGAATATCCGGGCTTGTATAAACGCGGAAATAAGCATTGTTCATAAAAATGTTCTGGATATACTCGGCTGTCTGTTTGGTCTTTGCACCAACCACACAGGTCGTCGGCATATCTTTTCCTACTTCTTCCGCATGAGAAGGTCCCGATAATACAGCTACATCCGCCTGCGGGATCTCCTGCTCAATGATCTGGGATAACGTCATCAGTGTATGTTCTTCAATTCCCTTTGCCACATTGACAATGATCTGTCCGTCTGCCACAAACTCACGCATAGACTTTGCTGTACTTCTTGTAAAAGAAGAAGGTACTGCAAGTACAAGCAGATCCTTTCCCGTAACCGCTGTCTTTAAATCCGTTGTGAACTGTATGCTCTCCGGTAATCTGACACCCGGCAGCTTATCCACATGCTCATGTTTCTCCTGCAGCATTTTGACCTCTGCTTCTATAATGGACCATACGATCACATCATGTCCGTTATTTGCAAGCAGTCTGGAAAGTGCTGTTCCCCAGCTTCCTGCTCCGATCACACCAATCTTTGCCATTTTTTAATCCTCCTTATTTGCCTTGAACAGATAGGTTTTTCGTTCTGTTCCTGCAAGTAATCTCTTTATATTTTCTTTATGTCTGTAAAATGCCATGATCATCAGAAAAATACCGACCGCATACATTTCCAGAAGTGCAGGCTGGCTCATGGCAAAATATCCGTTTTGTCCAAGTATGATCATTTCCGCAATAAATCCGACATAAATTGCAAGTGATCCAAGTGAAACATAATGTGTCGTAAAAAAGATCAGTGCAAAAAGCGGCAATGCTACTACCAGAAACGGCCAGTGAAAAGATAAAATAAGACCGGCTGTTGCTGCGATTCCCTTTCCACCTTTAAAATGGAGATAAAATGGGAAATTGTGTCCGAGAACAGCACCTGCCCCCGCATAGATGGACAAAAGCGGCAATAGATCCGGATACCTGTTCTTAAAAAGAAGTCTGACAAGCTCTACCGCAAAAAAGCATTTAAAAACATCTCCCAGAAATACGATCAGTCCGGCTTTCTTTCCCAGTACGCGGAGTGCATTTGTCGTGCCCGCATTTCCGCTTCCATGTTCCCTGATATCAATATGGTTCATCTTTCCATAGATAAATGCCGTCTGGAACAGACCGAATACATAACCGACCGCCAGACAAATAACTCGTTCCATTTTCTTACCCTCGCTTGTTTATCCTGTTTTGTCTCTTCTATTGATCTTTCTCTTTCCGTTCCCGGATAATAAAATGCAGTGGTGTTCCTTTAAATCCAAAGGTATCTCTGATCTTATTTTCGATATATCTTGTATAAGAGAAATGCATCAGCTGTTTGTCATTGACAAATATAACAAAGGTAGGCGGTTTTACGGCAACCTGTGTGATATAGTACAGTCTGAGACGCTTGCCCTTGTCGCTCGGTGGCTGCTGGAGTGCAACCGCTTCCGCCATGATCTCGTTGAGTACACCTGTTGCAACACGCATGGACTGGTTCTGCTCTACCATATCGATCAGCTCATACAGTTTTCCGATACGCTGTCCGGTCTTGGCTGAGATAAAAGTAATCTCCGCATACGGCATAAATGACAGGATCTGTCTGACCTTTTCCGTAAATCGGTAGATCGTCTTATCATCCTTTTCAAGTGCATCCCATTTATTCACCGCAATGATAATGCCCTTCCCACGTTCATGTGCAATTCCTGCGATCTTGGCATCCTGCTCCGTCACGCCTTCCACAGCATCGATCAGAAGGATCACGATATCCGCACGTTCCACAGCGGAAACGGTACGCACGATCATATACTGCTCCAGTTCTTCTTTGATCTTATTTTTGCGGCGGAGTCCCGCTGTATCGATAAAAATATATTCTTTTCCGTTATAAGTCACTTCCGCATCGACCGCATCTCTTGTCGTACCGGCAATATCGGAAACGATCAGTCTGTTTTCGCCAAGCAGCTTGTTGATGAGGGAACTTTTTCCGACATTCGGTTTTCCGACGATCGCAATACGCGGTCTTTCATCTTCCACATCTTCAGCTGTATCATCCGGGAAATGCGATACCACTTCATCCAGTACTTCACCGATGCCCTGTCTGTTTGCTGCAGAAATTGCCATCGGCTCTCCGATACCGAGATTATAAAATTCATATACATCCAGCATCATCTTTTCGTAGCTGTCTACCTTATTCACGACCAGAATGATCGGCTTCTTTGACCGTCTGAGCATATCTGCCACCTTGGCATCCGCATCTACCAGACCCTGCTTGACATCTACCATAAATAAGATCACATCCGCTGTATCGATCGCGATCTGCGCCTGTTCGCGCATCTGTGAAAGGATGATATCCCTGCTGTCCGGTTCAATACCGCCTGTATCGATCAGTGTGAAGCTGTAATTCAGCCATGTCACATCCGCATAGATACGGTCTCTTGTAATACCCGGGGTGTCCTTTACAATAGAAATGCGGGAACCCGCAAGGGCATTGAACAGGGTCGATTTTCCGACATTCGGGCGTCCAACCACTGCAACGATCGGCTTTCTTTTTCTATTTTCCATATGCTCTCCTTTTTATACGATTAACAACCGTCTACTGCTACACCTCTGTCAATAACGGCATTTTTCTCCATAATGATTTATATTACAATATTCAGCATAAGTTGTAAAGTGGTCAGCCCCTGCTCTGCCTCCGCTCCGTATTTTATCTTGTCTTTCCCTGTCATGTATGCTATAAATAAAAATGGATTTTAACTGCACATATCTTAGGAGGAAATCATGCCAAACTTAGTTGAACTCGAATCCGCAATGCCGGTCGCTCCGCTGAAGCTTTTAGCGCTTGACAGCTGTAAGGAGCTCGGTAACCGTGTCAACGAATATCTTGTGGATTTTCGCAAAAATGTACATAATGATATCAAACAGGATCCCGCATTCCGCGGCTATTCCGAAGAAAATTATCTGATCAGCGCTGCCTGCCCGCGTTTCGGAAGCGGTGAAGGCAAGGGGATCTTATCCGAATCTGTCAGAGGTAAGGATGTCTTTTTAATGGTCGATGTATGTAATCACAGCCTGACCTACACTGTAAACGGTTATGAAAACCACAAATCTCCGGATGACCACTACCAGGATTTAAAAAGAATGATCGCTGCCATTGCAGGCAAAGCACACAGGATCAATGTCATCATGCCTTTCTTATATGAAGGCAGACAGCATAAAAGAAGCGGTCGTGAATCGCTTGACTGTGCTTATGCACTCAAAGAGCTGAGTGAAATGGGTGTTTCCAATTTTATTACGTTTGATGCCCATGATCCGCGTGTCCAGAATGCGACACCACTGAAAGGCTTTGATAACTTCACACCACCGTATCAGTTTATCCGTTCCCTGCTCCGTTATGAGAAGGATCTGATCATCGATAAGGATCATATGATCGTGATCAGTCCGGACGAGGGTGCTCTTGACAGAGCAGTCTACTTCTCTTCCGTGCTCGGTGTCGATACCGGTATGTTCTACAAGCGTCGTGATTACTCCAGGGTCGTAAATGGCAAAAATCCGATCGTGGCACATGAATTTTTAGGAGATAATATCGAAGGAAAGGATGTTATCATCATTGACGACATGATCGCATCCGGCGGCAGTATGATCGATACAGCCAAGCAGTTAAAGGCAATGAAAGCAAAGCGTGTATTTGTCTGCTGTACCTTCGGGCTTTTCACAGAAGGTCTTGCCGCTTTTGATGAAGCTTACGCAAATGGTGTGTTTGACCGCGTTGTCTGCACCAACCTGACTTATCTTCCACCGGAAATTTTAGAGCGTGACTATTTTGTTACAGCAGATATGAGCAAGTTCCTTGCCAGCATCATTGACTTCATGAACCATGATATTTCTATGGGAAATGTACTGACACCTACGGAGAAGATCCATGAGGTGCTTGCGAAGTACAATGCACGGGAAGATGTGCTGATCTAGGTTTTAAGTTTGTAATATGGAATCCCTGCGGTGGCAGACAGACGCAATCACGTTTGACTCCCCTGCGATTTGCTCGAAGCACATATTGCACGCGCTCCGGCCACTCGAACCTCTGTGCATGCAGAATCGGCTCCGCCGATGCACAGAGGCTGCATAGCGGATTTACTATGTAAATCCACTACATTTACCAAAAAGCTTGGTGGTCTCTCCGCGTGGCAAGTGCTTCGCAAATCTCAGTCATCTACACTATCGATTGCTTACTGTCTGTCACCGCGGGGATTTTTTACATCTTAACACTTGTATCATAGATCTGCACATCAGTGAAAATTATAAAAAGCGGCTCCTGCGTGACAGGGGATGCGATTAGCTGCGTATGCGTCTTTCTACTTGGCTAAGTACTGACAAGATATATGGTGCCACGACAAGGATGTCGTGGCAGCGAACCTGAGACATGGATGTCGAATGTTCGCGTGCCATATAGATTGACAGTACGAGCCTTAGTAGAAAAGCATATGCAGCGTGCATACCCTGTCATGCAGGAGCCGCTTTATTATAAAATTTCATAATTCCTATACTATTACTCTATACTATATTAGTGCATATTATCCGTATACGCCGGGAAGGTGATGCTGACCTTGAACAGATCCCCGTCGAGATAGATCTCAAACTCTCCGCCCTGTGCTTTCACAAGATTCTTCGCAATGGAAAGTCCCAGTCCGCTTCCTTCCGTGCTGCGGCTGACATCTCCTCTGATGAAACGTTCTGTCAGTTCATCAGCCGCAATATTCAGTGGCTGCGCAGAAATGTTCCTGATCGTAATTTCTATCATACTCTGCTCCGGTTCCTGATCTGCAGCCGTTTTCACAACGCGGCTGACATCACAATACACTCTCGTTCCCTGCATCGCATACTTGTATATATTTCCGAACAGGTTATTAAGGACACGCCATGTTCTGTCGGAATCAGCCCAGATCAGATAAGGTTCCTCTCCTTCCTTTGGCTCCACATCTGCCACAGTCTGCAGTCCCTTTTCTTTCCATTTGTCCTCATATTCTCCGATCGCCTGCGTAAACAGTTCGGAAACATTGAGCTGTCCCATCTTCAGTGTAATATTGCCGGAGCTGATCTTACTTGCCTCTACCAGATCCAGCGTCAGTCTTTTCAGGCGCTGTGATTTTTCATCCAGTATCCGGATATATTCCTGTGCCTTTTCATTCCGGATATCTTCCCGTTTTAAAAGATCCACATAATTAATGATAGAGGTCAGCGGCGTTTTGATATCATGTGATACATTCGTGATCAGATCCGCCTTCAGCCTTTCATCCTTCATACTGATCGTCACAGCATTTTGTACAGCATTTCCGATCTGATTGACAGCCTCTGCCATTACTTTGTTTTCTCCGTACATTTTTTCTGTATTGATCTGATATGTAAGGTCGCCTTCACAAATCTTTGTAATGCCTTCCACGATCTTCTCCCGTGTCCGGTTGCTGTAATAAATATACAGACCATACAGTATGATGGCGATCAGATCGAGAAAAACTGCCATTCCGATCACACCAATACCGGCAAAAAACAGGTTCACCAGAAACAGCACCAGCAGTCCGCCATAAACCGGTACAAAACTGCGGATGGCAAGTGATCTGTGGTTGATCACAGATCTGACGCCCCTGCCGATCACGCTGACACACTTTTTGCATATGAATTTCAAACCATGTAAAAGCCTGCAGCAGATGCTGTTCTTCCAGAATGTACCAGCCTTGATCCTTCTGACCAGAGAGCCTGTGTAGGCAAGCAGGAGCAAATATAACAGGAAAAATGTCAAAAGCAGAATACCGCAGAATATCTTTGCCCCGATCTGTCCGCTGTAAGTATCATATCCACTGTCACTTAAACTTGCCGCGATCTCCAGTCCAACACCGCCAATCAAAACAGCACTTCCGATCGCAATGGCCGCTGCCAGCTCTGTATACCATGTGTCAAAATAACGCAGCTGCTCTTTTTCCCGCTTTGGCTGCATAATGATAAATGCAATATAGCCTGCCAGTGCAAGTAAAGCCAATACCCCTGCGATCACAAGCAGCATCACAAAGCCCATCAGCGGCAGTTTGTTTTTCAGCATCGTATAGCTTTTTGCTGCCTGCGCATACGCATCATTCTCATTCCATTTGCCAAGCAGCTTTGTGTTGGCATTCCGGTCTGCCTGGGTGCGCACACAGATATACAGCTTACCGCCTTCCGGGAAACTATAGCGGTAGGAATGAAGCAGGCTCTTATAAGGTACTTCATTGCCTGCTTTTACCCCATCACAGACAAGCTCATCGGTCTCATAATCATAGCACATATAGACACCGCATTCCTGCATGGCAGCAATGAGTGCATCCGTATCCTTGCTGCGGTCCAGATTGGTATACTGCACCTTACCGGACGGATCCACCATCAGATATTTTAAATTCATATCTTCCTTCAGAACCTGCTTATAGCTGTTGTAAACTGTATAATTGGTTGCAAGATCACTTGCTGCCTGCTGCACAGCCTGTTCCACATTTGCATAAGTCATTCCCTGTGGAAGTGTCAGATCATAAAGACTGTCCATATTGACCGGTTTGTATTCTTCGATCAGTCTGGCCTCTGGCTGCTTGTCTGTAGTATCGTCCTGCGCTTCTTCCGCCTCATCAGATAATGCTGCTTCATCTGTTGTGTAAGCAGTATTGGTTTCTGTCCTGTACTCCCCTTCTGCTGTCTCATCCGCAGCTTCCGCTACGATCATATAAGTGGCAGCCTCATCATCTTCTGCCATTGTTTCCATACTTTCCGTAGAACCGTATGACTCATAACAGAACCCATCCTCACTTTTCCACCATGCGATCAGATCTCCTGTTTTGTAAATGAGTTTTGGCAGCTCCACCTCCGGCTTGACAGTTCTCTTCCGGTTGTCATAGGCAAATATATCGATTTCTTTATCGGAATCGTATTTTCCGTCCTTTTCCATCTGCGAGCTGACAGCCATATATTCCGAAAGCTGTGACAGATCGACATGCAGAAAATCATAAAATGTACTCGTCTGTTCAAAATTTTTTTCATCTGTAAACAGATCCAGTGTGTAATAACTGCCCTGTCTGTTTACCACATTTATGGAATATCCCAAAAATGCCAGTACAAAAGCCATTCCCATGGCACATATCTGGGAAAACGTACCGGCGATCAGCCGCCTGTTTTCTTTTAACCAATTCTTCATTCTTATTTTCCTACCTCTTTTACAGAATTTCTTCTGCTGCTTCCTTTTTATCTGTTACTTTTCAATCTTATAGCCTACGCCCCATACAACCTTCAGATAACGGGGTTCCTTTGGATTGATCTCTATTTTTTCACGAATATGACGAATATGTACCGCTACCGTATTTTCTGCGCCATAGGATTCCTCATTCCAGACGCTTTCATAAATCTGCTGCGTCGAGAACACTCTGCCCGGATTCTGCACTAAAAGAAGCAGGATCTGATATTCGATCGGTGTCAGCTTGACCTGCTCTCCATCTACTGTGACGATCTTGGCATCATCATCGATCTCCAGAGAACCTACTACATAATTCTTTTTCGTGCCTGCACAGCTTCCCAGCATTGTATATCGTCTCAGGCTGGATTTCACGCGTGCCACAAGCTCCAGCGGATTGAACGGCTTCGTAATATAATCATCCGCCCCCACATTCAGTCCCAATATTTTATCTACATCCTCCGATTTTGCCGACAATACTAAAATCGGAATCGCGGAAAAGCTGCGGATCCTGATCATGGCATGGATTCCATCCATCTCGGGCATCATGATATCGATGAGCAAAAGCTGGATATCTTCTTTTTGCAGTACCTCGATCGCCTCTCTCCCGTTGTATGCTTTAAAAATCTGATAACCCTCCTGTGACAGATAAATACTGATCGCCTCCACGATCTCCTTATCATCGTCACATACCAGAATATTTGCCATTTCTTTCACCTCCTGAAAATACACTAACAAAGAAAAGTTAATACCAAGGTAGGAAAAGTATTAAGATTTCTTTAAGGTTGTTACTGCAGGCATAAAAATGCCCCAAGATTACCGCGTTTTCCGTTTGTTTTTCTGTGCGAAAACAGATATGCAGGATTATGCGCCGTACAGACATTGGTCACTTCCAGATGCCCCGGCGTAATACCGGCCTCTGTAAGCCAAAGCTGATTGGCAAGCCAGAGATCCAGCTGATATTTGCCTTCTGCTTTCTGCTCCGGCTTCTGATACAGGAGCTTTTCTGCTCCGTTCATCCCTGCAAATGCTTTTTGAAATTCTTCCGCTACATCACTGCTGACCTCATAACAGTCCTGACAGATGGAAGGGCCGACCGCAGCATGGATATCTGCCGGATCACAGCCAAATTCTGCATGCATCCGCTCCACCATCTTCTTGCCCATGCCAGCCACAGTTCCGCGCCAGCCAGAATGCGCCAGTCCGATCACTTTCTTGACCGGATCCACAAAATAAAGCGGTACACAATCCGCATAAAAGGTAGCCAGTGCTAACCCTTTTTCGCTTGTGATCAGTCCGTCAATATCCGTGTAATCCCGTTGTCTGTCGATTCCCTTTCCGGCGTCTTCCTTTGTAACGATCCTGATATTCGTCGTATGTGTCTGGTCGGAGCAGACGATCCGGTCCCTTGTAATGCCCAGAACCTCTGCCACTCTGTCATAATTTTGCAGCACGCAGCTTCTGTCATCCCCGCGCGTAAAGCTCAGATTCAGGCTTTCAAAAATCCCACTGCTTGTCCCGCCTGTCCGTGTTGTAAACAGATGCCTGACACATCCTGTCTTGGTCAGTCCCGAAAATGTCAGGTATTCCATTTCCCAGCCATCCGGGCTGCTATATTTATTTTGTACAGGTACATTTCCTGTATCTCCAGTCTTTGTTACACGCTGTAAATTGTACATACTGTCCTCCAAGTCAGGGGCTTTTTCCCCTAACATTATTTGTGCTAAAATATTGCATCTGCTCATGATTTCCAGGTGACTTTTGTCACAGATTTATCAAATCCGATGCAGAAATGCATTTCTGATCCAGGTGATCTCATTTCCCAGAATGGCGATCACATCATATCTGACCGGCTGATGCTCCGGTATATGATACTGGTTCAGATAAAACAGTGCCACTTTGCAGATCTGCCTCTGCTTTGCCACACTGACTGCTTCCTGTGGAAGCCCTTTCCCGTCATTTGCCCGGTATTTGACTTCAAAGAAAACAAGCGTGCCTTTCTCATAGCCAACTATATCGATTTCTCCCTGTCTGACTCTATAGTTTAGCGTCTGAATGTGCACGCCTCTTTTTTCCAGATATGCTTTTGCAGCCTGTTCATGGGCTGCTCCTTTTCTTCTTTTATTCATAGGATGTCCGCTCCAGACACATCCTTTTCTCCCTGATTTTATTCCTATTTTTTCTTTTTCTCCTGTTCCATTTTTGCACGGATGCGGTCCATCTGATCCACAAATACAAGGATCTCCGCTACCACTTCATACAGCTCCGGCGGGATCAGTTCTCCGATCTCCAGCCTCGACAGCGTATCTGCCAACTTGCTGTCCTTATGCACCGGAACCTTTGCCTGCTTTGCTTCCTCTATGATCTTTTCCGCCAGTGCTCCCTTGCCGGTCGCAACGACCTTTGGTGCATCATCGTCCGGATCATAGGAAAGTGCGATCGCCTGTTTTGGTTTCTGTTCTTTTCCTGCCATATCAAGCCCTCACATCAAACGAATACTGGTTGATACATACGCTTTCTTCTTCCTGGTCTTTGCGCATTTCTTCCATTACCTTGGAAGGCGTATCCTTCTGCGATACCTCTGTCTGCATCTGATACCCCTTCTGCGACAGCCGTTCATTCAGCAGATGGATATGTGCCTGTATAAAATCGATCATGGCATCGTCCTGTAAGTAAAAATGTGTATTCACCTTCCGGTTCTGCATGGCAACATACACATCCACAGGTCCTAAATGCTCCATATCCAGATGCAGAAAAGCACTGATACTATCCTCTTTGGTCAGTCCCTTTTTATTGGCATACACATACAGATCCCCTGTTGTCTCCTGCCCAGCCATACGGAGTGGAAGCTGTACATACTGCATGGTCTGGGAAAGCTGATGTAAGAAATCCAGATTTTCTCTTAGCTGGTTTGTCTGCGTAAAAAGCTGCGTCTGCGCTTTTCCCGCTTCCGACACTGTCTGTGCCAGACGCGACACCTGCTCCCGCAGCTTTGTAAAGAACTGTTCTACCTCTTCCTTATCTGCCACCATTTCCGGTTTGAGCAGAAAATTGTCTTTTATCTGCTCCGTCAAGAGACTGCGAAATTCTTTCGACGAAAACAGGCGCAAAAGCTGCCTGGTATCTCCCTTTGTAAACAGATCGCTCTTCATCAGCTCCGTCAGTGAATCCGCACTTTGCTGCACAGTATTTTCCGGTGTTTCCGAAGACACAGCCTGCCCTTCTATCCCCTGTTTATTCAAGTCTGGCGTCTGTAACTGCCTGTTATCTGATCCTGTCTGCACCTGTCGTCCGTCAGTCTCTGTCTGCATTTGTCCGTCAGATGCAAGCCGCGCATCCACACCACTTTCAGCAGACTGGCCGCCTGCCATCCGCTCTGTCGCCGGATCTCCTGCTGCATCAGTCTGTCCTGCGCTATTTTCTGCTACAGCCTGCGGATTTCCGTCTGCAGGCTGCACATCTTGTAGTACTTCCTGCCCTTCCAATGGAAGCGTGCCAGTCTCTGTCTGTCCGCTTTCTCCGAATAAAAGTACCAGCTCTTTCATCAAAGAAACCGCTTCCTGCGGAGACTGCGCCGCCATATCCGTAAATTCCGCAAACAGGCTGTCTGTCATCACATTTGCTGCCTGTGCAAGCTGCCCGTTTGCATTTTGCAGGTTCTGGAACTGTGCTGCAGTCAGGTCATTGACCGGAATCTGCAGCCGGTTCATCAGCACGATATTATCTCCCGTTGTCTGTGGATGATCCAGCACCTGTCTGTACATCTGCCAGAGCGAATTTTTATCGACGGACATGCCCTCCCGCATCATGGCATCTACCATGGAAAGCGAGTCCGCCGTCTGGGCAATTCCTGCCTGTTCCAAAGCCTTCCCGAGCACCTGTGTCTGTGCACTGTTCTGGAAAAGTGCCTGCAATGTGATCTGTTTATCCGAGATCCCGCTGACAGCAAACGTCACCGACTGCCCGGGCTGCAGATTCACGCCCTCCTGCAGCTTTGCGGTCAGCACCTCCGATGGAAGCTTCACATAAACAGTATCTCCATCTACTTTCATCACCTGTCCGCTGATGGCAGAACCGACTGTCAGGCTGCCTGTCTGCGTTCCTTCTGCCACCTTGCCGCTCATATCCGCACGTCCCACAGATGCAGAGGAAGAAAGTCCCGACAATGTATTTTGTGTATTCCGTTGCCATAATCCAGCTAAGTCAAAACTCATTCTTTTACCTTAAAATGTGTAATAAATGATCTGCGATGGATCGGACTTGCACCATAGACGGCAAGTGCCTCGATATGTTCTGCACTGCCATAACCCTTGTTTGCCGCAAAATGATACTGTGGCATTGCCTTGTCATACTCCATCATCAGTCTGTCCCTTGTTACCTTTGCAATGATGCTTGCCGCTGCAATGGAAACGCTTTTTGCATCTCCCTTCACGATCGGAACCTGCTGCATGGAAAGCCCGGTGATCCGCACCGCATCATTTAATAATATATCGGGACAAACAGACAGTTTATTAACTGCCTGCCGCATTGCCTCATAAGTTGCCTGCAGGATATTGATCTCATCGATCCGCTGCGGCGTTGCATAACCGACACCGACCGCCACTGCCTTTTCCATGATCTCATCATACAGCAGCTCTCTCTTTTTTGCGGAAAGCTGTTTGCTGTCATTTAAGTACAGGATCTCACAGTCTTTCGGTAAAATAACCGCTGCAGCCACAACCGGACCTGCAAGAGGGCCTCTGCCCGCCTCATCGATCCCACAGATTGCCTGACAGTCCTTGTACTGTTCTTCATACCGATGCATAACCTTTAGTCTTTCCCGCTCTTTTTCCAGTGCATCCTGGTGCTTCCGTGCTTTTTGTACAAGCTGCTGTACACCGCTTCTTTCATCGCTTTCAAATCTTGTTATAAAATCAGGCAGCATCTGATCCTCTGCTGCCTGTAATAAATCTCTGATCTCTCCGATTTTCATCTGTCTGTCCTCTCTGCTATGGTCTATTTCCCATGCACCACAAAACCGATCTTATCAAACGGGAAAATACGCAGCCATGCCCTGCCAATGATCTGATCCCGCTTGATCAGTCCGACAGACGGATCCCTGCTGTCCGAACTGTTATTCCGGTTATCACCGAGCACAAAATATTCGTCCGAGCCCAGATAAATGCTGTTTGCCGCCATGCCCGGATCTTTAATGGCTTCTTTTCCGTAGGACTCATCCAGAAGTTCCCCATTGATATAAATATTGCCCAGATCATCGATCATGACCGTTTCTCCCGGAAGTCCGATAACACGCTTTATGTAATAGGTGTTTGCCGTATACTGGTACGGAAATACAATGACATCAAACCGGTTCGGTTCATGGAAGCGGTATGTGATCTTATCCACGATCAGGTTATCTCCGTCTTCCAGCGTATTTTCCATGGATTGTCCATGTACAACTGTTCTCTGCCCTACAAAGGCGATCACCAAATAAGTCAATGCCAGAACTGCCAGCAGATAAATACTGGTTCCCAGCACTTCCTTTAAGATCTGTTTCATTTTTTTACTCAAGTTTTTCTTCCCCTTTTATGTTATACCTGCTCTGTCGGACTTTCCAGTGTGATCCGTCCGATCCTGCCACTCCGGAAATCATCCAGCAGAAGTGCTGCTGCTTTCCGGATATCCGGCTCATCACCCTTTAATACGCATTTTCTATTTCTGGCAATCTGTGCCAGTACCTCATAGGCATCCTGTTCACTCCTGCAGCCTGCTTCTGCCTCATCCGAAAGATCATAGCGTTTTGTCAGAAGAAGCGGATATGCATCTTTCAGATAGAGGATCAGGCTGACCGCCATCTCTTCTATGTTCAAGATCTCATCATTCATGGAACCGATCAGCGCAAGGTTGAGTCCTACCTGCTGATCCTCAAATTTCGGCCATAAAATACCCGGTGTATCTAAAAGCTCCAACGTCTTGCTGAGCCTGATCCACTGCTTTCCCTTTGTTACCCCCGGCTTATTTCCTGTCTTCGCACAGGCTTTTCCGGCAAAGGAATTGATAAAGGTGGATTTTCCGACATTTGGGATACCAACTACCATAGCTCTGACAGGGCGGTTTAAAATACCGCGTTTTCTGTCACGCTCGATCTTTTCCTTACAGGCCTCTGCCACGACACCGTTGATGGCTTTCATGCTGTTACGGTTGCGTGCATTGAGTGCCACGACAAAGCATCCTTTCTTCTCAAAGTACTGCTGCCACCTTGCGGTCTGTCTTTCATCTGCCAGATCCGCTTTATTTAAAAGGATCAGTCTCGCCTTATTCTGTCCGAGCTGATCAATATCCGGATTGCGGCTGGATAACGGGATCCTTGCATCTACAAGCTCGATCACAAGATCGATCAGCTTGATATTTTCCTGCATCATCCGCTTTGCCTTTGTCATATGTCCGGGATACCACTGATAATTCATCTATACACCTATTCCATAAAGCCTACTGAACTGTCGCCCGCCGCCAGATGGAACCATACCTTTCCGATTATATTATCCTTTTTCACAGCACCGATATTACCGGATCTGCTGTCCTCACTGTTGTTGATGTTATCTCCCAGGGTGAAATATTCATTATTCCCGAGGGTGATGGGATTTTCCGCAATCCCCGCATCTTCTATTTTATCATATTCCACGTCTTTATACAAAAGCCCGTTGATATATAAGGAACCGTTTTTGATCTGTACCGTATCGCCCGGTACAGCGATCACACGTTTCACATAATAATGTGTATTGGAGTTGCCGTTTGGCAGAAATACCACAATATCTCCGTTTTTGGGAGAACTGAGCTTATATACAAACCGGTTGACTAAAATATGCTGTCCGTTGTAAAGGCTTGGCTCCATGGAAACACCGATGACGGTTGTCCGCATGCCAAAACAGAACATGAGCACAAATGCCAGCATCCAGCAGGCGATCGTAATAAAGATCACATTCCAGATCTCCTTCATCACGGAAGCACTGATCTTTTTCTTTTTCTGATAAAAACTAAGTCCTTTGCGTCGTCTCATAAAGTTTCCTCTCATCATGTATCTTCGATACATGACATTATTTGGAACCTCGCTCATGCTAAATCTGCTTCGCAGATGAGCGAGGCTGCATCATGTATCTTCGATACATGACATTATTTGGAACCTCGCTCATGCTAAATCTGCTTCGCAGATGAGCGAGGCTGCATCATGTATCTTCGATACATGACATTATTTAAAAAGGGACAAGATACACAATGTATTTTGTCCCTTTTCCTTTGCTTAAGCGGCAATGACTATTTTACTAACTCTTTTACTTTCGCTTTCTTTCCTACGCGACCCTTTAAGTAGTTCAGTTTTGCACGTCTTACTTTACCCTTTCTGACAACTTCCACCTTCTCAACGTTTGGAGAGTGAAGAGGCCATGTCTTTTCAACGCCGACACCGTTTGATGTCTTACGTACTGTAAATGTAGCGCGGTTGCTGCCACCCTGGATTTTCATAACAGTTCCTTCAAAGATCTGGATTCTTTCACGGTTTCCTTCTTTGATCTTACCGTAAACCTTTACAGTATCACCTACGTTGAACTGGGGTACTTCTGCCTTTAACTGTGCTGCTTCGATTTCTTTAATGATTTCGTTCATTGTGTTTCTCCTTCCATTCTGGATGTTCTTAATACACTTCGTAACAGAGGACCATCTCTTTTTCACAACATTCACACTTTATCATAATTGACAGGGGAAATCAACCGTTTTTTCTTAATTTTATGCTAATCCTGCAAAATTCTTGTTACCGCTACCGGCGTTCTGTAATAGGCGCTTGCAATACGGATTCCGGTCTTCGGTGAACTGGCACTGATAACCTGTCCGCCACCGATATAGATCGCTACATGGTTGATCCTGCCGCCCTTTGCGTAAAAGACAAGATCACCCGGCTTTGCCTCGGACATTTTGACCCTTGTGCCGCTGTTCGCCTGCGCTCTTGAAGAGTGTGGCAGGGAAATACCATATTTTGCAAATACACTCAATACAAACCCTGAACAATCCGCACCCTTTGTCAGGCTCGTTCCGCCCCAGACATAAGGATTGCCGACAAACTGCTTTGCATATTCACAAAGCTCCACTCTGACATCCGATACACCTGCACCATATAAAAACTCAGTCATGTTCAATGCTGTTTTCAGCTTTGTATCAACTGTTACATAGTCTGCGGATACATATAATTCATTTCCGTCAAAGTCAACGCCGACCCAGTCACTGCCATTATTCAGTACTTCCAGTTCTTCTCCGTATGCAACCATATCATAAACAGGAGCATCCAGTGAGGGGGACTCCCGCAGCTTCAGTCCGTCCGCGTTTACTGTGGCAAGCTCTTTTACCACACTGTCTGCCTGCGCTACCGCATCTTTACCGGTCAGAATATAAGCAAGGCTGACATACCCTTCCACACTGCCCGATGTGATATGTGCTTTATCGCCTTCGATCCCAAGGATCTCACAGCCGGTATCATTTTCCATCTTTCCGACGATCTTACTGCCATCTTCTGCTGTTTCTCTGACATTCAGATGATCCGCAACCTGCGCAATACCGAGATTGGTATAACCATACGCTGCCCCGGCAGTTTCTTCTTCATCGTATTCCTGCTCATCCATATCTTCCGGTGCTACATAGATTGGGGAGGAAACCATCACACCTGCTCCGGCTGTCAAAGCTACATCACGGTTATCCGACGCCGCATCCGTCTCTGCCTGTTGCATACCATCCACAGAGATCGTCTGTACCGCTTCCGTTCCAGCCGTCTGTAAAGACGGTGTGGCCAGTGCATTCCGGGCACCTGCCTGCAGGGATACGGCTGCTGCTGATGCCGTCTGCGTCTGACAGACCATAGCAGCAGCTAAAACAAGTGCAGATATTTGTTTTTTCAGTCCATTTTTATGAAACATATAAAGCCTTCCTAAACCAATTGTATTTCTCAACCCTTGTCATTTGTTACATAATTGTTACAAATGTTACAGACATTATAACAACCTGATAGTATCGTGTCAAGTAGTGGGCTTATCAGTTACAAATCTTGCCAATCATGTCGTTTTCTTTACCTTCCCTGCACAAATCCGCAAATTCAAATTGCATGTTTTTTTCTTATGACTTATGATATACGGGAAGATATCCTATCTTTAAACATCTATTATACATTTGGAGGTAACTATAATGATTTTTGAAGGGTTTCAGAACGGAATCAACCTGGGCGGCTGGATCTCCCAGTTCGACAAATATGACAAGGCGCATTTTGACAGCTTTATTACAGAAAAAGACATTGCATATATCGCATCTCTCGGCTATGATCATGTGCGTGTTCCTGTAGACTACAATGTACTGGAGGATGAGGATGGCAATATCATTCCCTCCGGCTTCGATTACCTGGAAAATTGCCGCAGCTGGTGCGAAAAGCATCATCTGAACATGCTGATCGATCTGCATGAATGCTATGGCTATTCTTTCGATCCGCTCAAAAAAGATATGGACCGGAAAAAATTCTTCTATGATGACGCACTGCAGGAACGCTTCCTGCATCTCTGGTCAGAGATTGCAGCCAGATTTAAAGACTATCCGGATCAGGTTGCTTTTGAGCCGCTGAATGAGGTTGTTCTGGAAGAAGTTGCAGATGCATGGAATGCCGTCATTGCAAAATATGTAACGCTGATGCGTTCTATTGTACCGGAAGCATATCTGGTCATTGGCGGCGTTTGTTATAATAATGTACTCTCTGTACCGCTCATCAAAGTACCGGACACTTACAAGATCGTCTTTAATTTCCACTGCTATGAACCGATGGTATTTACGCATCAGGGGGCTTACTGGGTAGAGGATATGCCACTTGATTTCCGTATCGGTTATCCAAGAACACTTGCTGAATACCGTAGGACAAGCACAGAGCTTTCCAAAGCACTTGCAGGTGCAGTATTTAAAGAAGGTATCAGTGAGATCGGTCCTGATTTCTTTGCCGATATATTTGCTCCTGCCGTGGAAGCTGCCCAAAAAGCCGGTGTTCCTCTTTACTGTGGCGAATATGGTGTGATAGAGCTTGCTTCCCCGGAAGACAAAGACCGCTGGCTTGCTGATATTTCCAAGGCATTCGATACATTTGGTGTTGGCCGCGCTCTCTGGAACTACAAGGAAAAAGATTTTGGTATTGTAACAAAAGACTTTCCAAATACCTAAAGAAATTCCTATACATAGAAAAAATCCCGGAAGATGATCTGATCTGATCACTTCCGGGATTTTTTCTGTATTTCTTTACTTTCTATGCCCAGCCCATTTCCGCACTGTCTAAGATGATCGTAAACGGTCCCTCGTTTAAAAGCTCCACATGCATCATGGCACCAAATTCGCCGCGTTCCACATCGCTTACTTCTTCTTTACATTTCCCGATGATGTATTCGTACAGCTCATTTGCCATATGCGGCTCTCCTGCTTTAAAGAAGGAAGGTCGTTTTCCTTTTTTACAGTCTGCATATAAGGTAAACTGCGAGATCAGCAGCAGGGCACCACCTACGTCCCGCAGGGACAGATTGCTCTTTCCGTCCGCATCTTCAAAAATGCGCAGATCCAGCATTTTGGCGATCATACGGTCTGCAAGCGCCTCTGTATCCTCCTGCCCGATCCCGATCAGTACCATATACCCTTTTTGGATACTGCCACGTACCTGACCGTCTATGGTTACCTGTGCATGACTGACTCTTTGAATGACAAATCTCATATGTTAAAATACCTCTTTCCGTCCGCTACATTTTTCGCGATTGCCTCTTTCAGTTCCGCAAGACCCGCAAATTTCTGTTCCGGTCTTTCAAAATGGAACAGATGCACTGTGATATCTTTCTCGTATATATCTTCATTAAAATCATAAATATACGTTTCCACACCCATGCGGTGTGTATCTTCCACTGTCGGCTTATAACCGATATTCGTGACACCGTAGAAAGTCTGTTGCCCATAGGTAACTGTTGAAAAGTAAACACCGTTCGGTGGCAGCAGCTTCCCTTCCTGTGGATGCAGGTTGACTGTTGGCATACCAAGTGTTCTGCCGATCCTGTTGCCATGTGCTACCCTGCCACAGATAAAATACGGCTCCGACAGCAGTGCATTCACAAGCTCCATATCACCTTCCGTAAGAGCTTCCCGGACAAAGGTAGAACTGATCTCCCGTTCTCCGTGACAGATCTTTTTTATGATCCGTACCTGTACCCCGTTCTCACCGGCAATTTTTTTCAAAAGTGCTGCATTTCCCGCACCCTTGTCACCAAAGGATACATCTTCTCCCGCAGCAATAAAACCCGCATGCATCTTTTTCAGCAAAAAGTCCCTGATATATGCCTCCGGCGAAACAGCCGCCGTTTCCTTACTGAACGGATACTCAACCAGATAATCCACACCCATCTTTTCAAAGGCTGCACGCTTTTCCTCTCTTGTCATCAGTTCTCCCGCCTGACTGCCTTTAAAAAAGACCGCAGGAGACGGATCAAAAGTAAAAACAGCTGTCTTCAGTCCCAGATTCCTTGCTTTGAATATCTCATCCAGCAGCCTCTTATGTCCTTTATGGATCCCATCGAATTTGCCGATGGCAACTGCTGTCATTTCTTCAATTGTAAACTCCGTTGTTCCGGCTATTATCTTCATTTTCATTTCCTTTGTCTGTTCTGTTTTACTGTGGCAGGAACATTTTATAAGGGATAAAGCGTTCCTCCGCCTGCGTATACTGATAGATCCCGTAAAATACATCTTCTGCACTGTAAACTCTTACAAGTGATCCGTCATGGATTTGTGCAGTTCCTGTTACTCCCTCATCAGTTTCTCCGGCATTATCTACTGTTCCAACCATATCGGCTGCTTCCGCATCTGCCATATCCATATCTGCCAGCATCTGCCCTGTAAAGCTGTTTCCGTTTGCAAGTGCAGGCTGATATTTCTCCAACACAGTTACTTTCGGATAACTTAAAAACATCTGATCCACCGGGATCAGTATCTCAGAAAGCTTATCAGCATCGCGGATCTGCTCGATCTCGGAAAGTTTATGCGCCTCAGCCAGTGAAAATCTGTCCACCCTTGTCCGCAAAAGTTCTTCCATACAGCCGCCGCAGCCTGCTTTTTCTCCGATATCCTGACACAGTGTCCGGATATACGTTCCTTTGGAGCAGTGCACACGGAAACGCACACGCGGAAGCTGCATTTCTAAAATATCCAGGGAAAAGATCTCGATATCACGTGGCTTTCGCTCCACTTCTTTGCCTTCCCTGGCAAGCTCATACAGCTTTTTCCCGTTTACCTTCAGTGCGGAATACATTGGCGGGATCTGCCGGCTTTTTCCGACAAAGCCTTCCATGATCGTCCGCAGCTTATCTTCCTGCACACACACAGGCTGCTCCGAAAGCACAGTTCCTGTCGTATCCTGTGTGTCGGTCGTCACACCAAGCAGAAGAACCGCCTCATATTCTTTTGTCTTGTCTGTCAGAAGATCGCAAAGTTTTGTTGCATTTCCAATACAGACAGGAAGCACACCCTCTGCCTGTGGATCAAGCGTTCCGGTGTGCCCTATTTTTTTCTGCTTCAGGATCCCCCGCAGCTTTGCCACGACATCATGCGAGGTATATCCCTTTTCTTTATATACATTAATGATTCCGTTCATCGTTTTCCTTATTCATCCTGCCCGTTTTGCTCCATCTGCAGCACGATCTGCTCCATCAGGTTGTTGACGATATCATAAAAATTACCGTTCATATTACAGCCCGCAGCCCTGACATGACCGCCGCCGCCGAAAAAGACCGCAACCTTTGCTACATCGATATACGAACGCGAACGCATACTGATCTTATATTCCTGACTGCCGATCTCATAAATGAAGATCGCTACCTCGACGCCCTTGATATTCCGCAGTTCGTTGACAATGCCGGACAGATCCTTTTTCTCTGCGCCGTAAAAGTCCATTGTCTTTCTGTCTACCATGGAAACCATGCATCTGCCGCCCATCATCGGAAATGCCTCTAAAACGGCTCTTCCTGTGATCTGGGACTGGATATATGTTCTCTCATAGAAGGTTTCCTCGATCAGCTTCGGAAAATCAAAGCCATAGGAGATCAGATCTGCAACGATCCGCAGTGTTTTCGGTGACGTATTGGAATACTGCATCACACCGCTGTCATGGATGATACCGACATAGATCGTCTGTGCCAGTTCTTTGTCGACCAGATCCAGGTATTCCTGTCTGGAAGCGATCAGATCGTATAAGACCTCAGCAGCCGAGCTTGCCTTCGGATCCACATAATATATATCCCCGCAGCCCGGATTACTGATATGGTGATCGATATTGATCAGCTTTTTCGCGTGCAGGATATACGTATTGGCATGCCCGCAGCGTTCCGGAACCGAATCCACCACGATCATGACATCGTATACAAACGGTGTGTGATCATCTGTAATGATCTGATCAACACCCTGTATAAAATCAAATTCCGGTGCAGGCTTTTCCAAAATCACATCTACTCTGCATTCCGGCTTCAGCTTTTTTAAGAACTGCCAGAGTGCCAGAGTTGTTCCGATGCAGTCGCCGTCCGGATTTGTGTGCCCGGTAATACCGATGGATAAAGCACCCTGACATTCCTTTCCTAAATCTAACATAACACCACTACTCCTCTTCGCGGTTTAAATCCTTATTCACTTCATCAATTTTCTTTGACATGTTCACACCATATGCAATGGACTGATCCATAATAAACTGGATCTGCGGTGTGTTACGCAGATTGATCATCTTTGCCAGCCTGCTTCTGATAAAGCCTTCCGCACTGTTTAAGCCTTCCAGCGTATCCGCTGCGGTCTGTTCATCTCCCAGTACGGAGATCCATGCCTTACAGGTCTTCAGATCCGGTGCCACCTCTACTGCCACCACACTTGTCATGAGACCGATCCGCGGATCTTTGATCTCTCCGCGGATGATATCAGCCAGTGCTCTCATGACTTCGCCATTGATACGTGTATTTTTTACACTGTTTTTTCTCATAACAACTTCCTATCTAGGCACCTCGACCATGATATATGCTTCTACGATATCAAGCTCTTTCATCTGGTCAAAGTCCTCAAATACAAGACCACATTCAAATCCTGCTTTTACTTCTTTTACATCGTCCTTGAAACGCTTTAAGGATGCAAGCTGACCTTCATAGATCTGCTCACCTTCTCTTGTGATACGAACCTTGCAGTTTCTCTCAAAACGTCCGTCAAGCACATAAGAACCTGCGATATTGCCGACTGCGGATGCTTTGAAGATCTGTCTGACTTCCGCATGACCGATCACCTGCTCCTCAAACACCGGATCCAGCATACCCTTCATGGCAGCTTCCACATCTTCGATTGCCTGGTAAATAACCTTATACAGACGGACATCAACGCCTTCTCTCTCTGCCGTTGCCTTTGCCTGTGCATCCGGTCTGACATTGAAACCGATGATGATCGCAGAAGATGCACTTGCCAAAATAACATCGGATTCGTTGATCGCGCCAACACCGCCATGGATACATTTTACAACAACTTCTTCATTAGACAGCTTTAAGAGACTCTGCTTGACTGCTTCCACACTGCCCTGTACATCTGCCTTGATGATCAGGTTCAGTTCTTTCAGGTTGCCTTCCTGGATCTTGGTAAACAGATCATCAAGCGACATCTTGGACTTTGTTTCTTCCAGCTTCTTTACCTTGTTCTGTGCCACGAAGGTCTCTGCAAACTGCTTTGCCGTCTTATCATTTTCATGTGCGATCAGGATCTCACCTGCATTTGGCACATCGGAAAGACCTAAGATCTCAACCGGTGTGGAAGGACCTGCTTCCTTCACTCTGCGTCCCTTATCGTCTACCATGGCTCTTACCTTACCGTGTGCAGCACCTGCCGATACAAAATCACCGACATGCAGTGTACCCTTCTGTACCAGAACAGTAGCAACGGAACCACGTCCCTTATCCAGCTCTGCCTCAATAACAAGACCTCTTGCACGTCTGTTTGGATTTGCCTTCAGCTCCAGAATCTCTGCCGTTAAGATGATCGTCTCAAGCAGTGTGTCGATTCCTTCGCCGGATTTTGCGGAAACCGGTACAAATTCTGTTGTTCCGCCCCAGTCTACCGGAATCAGGTCATATTCTGTCAGTTCCTGTTTTACACGATCGATATTGGCATTTGGCTTATCGATCTTGTTGACAGCGACGATGATTTCAATACCTGCTGCTTTTGCATGGTTGATCGCTTCCACGGTCTGCGGCATGACACCATCATCCGCTGCAACAACGAGGATTGCGATATCTGTTGAATTTGCGCCACGCATACGCATTGCTGTAAAGGCTTCATGTCCGGGTGTATCCAGGAACGTGATCTTTTCACCCTTTACATTGACTGTATAAGCACCGATATGCTGTGTGATACCACCGGCCTCGCGGTCTGTGACATTGGTCTTACGGATTGCATCCAGAAGGGATGTTTTACCATGATCGACATGACCCATAACACAGATAACAGGCGGTCTCTTTACCATATCCTTTTCGTCTTCTTCGTCTTCTTTCAGCAGTTCCTCGATCACATCGACCTGTTCTTCCTTTTCACAGATGATGTCATAATCGATCGCAATATTTTCAGCCGTCTCAAAATCAATTTCCTGATTGACTGTTACGATCTGACCCTGCATAAAGAGCTTCTTCACGATAGCGGAAGGCTGCAGCTTCATCTTATCTGCCAGATCCTTGATCGTGATCGTCTCAGGAATCGTGATCACCTTGATCTGTTCTTCCACAACTTCCTCTTTCTTTTCAGGTTTGATAAATCTGCCCGCTTTATTTTTGTTTTTCAGCATTGCTGCATTGTCATCTTCGTAAATATGATCCTTTTTACTTCTCTTATCTCTTTCCTGACTCATGCGTCTCTTTTCATCGTCACGATGCTTTTCAGGCTCATTCATCGGTGCTTCCGGAACATATCCTTTACCCGGCTGATTTTTGCCGAATCGATTCTGCGGTCTGCCATCGCCTCTGTTAGGGCGGTCATTACCTGCAAAAGGTCTGTTACCACCCTGACGATTCTGAGCATTGCCATTACCCTGGCCACTGCGGTTATAACCGCCGTTACGGTCTCTGTCATTTCTCTGTCCGTTTGCTCCGTTGCCGCCATTCTGTGGTCTTCTGTCGCCATAACGTTTCTGTCCGTCTCCATTATTGTTATAAGATCTTCTTTCTGTGTTCTGCGTTGCACCTGTCTGGTTGTTTCTGCCGCGGTTATCAGCCTGCTGCTGGTTTGTCTGTACCTGCTGTTCCTGCTGCTTTACTTCATTCTTTGGCTTCTGCTGCTGGCCAGCCGGCTGTGGCTTTGGTGTCGGTGTGATCGCTACCGGTTTGATCACAGGCTTTGGCAGAGGGCGATAAGTCTGAGCCGTCTGTGTGACACGGCTTCCGCGTACACTGCCACGGTCATTGCCATATCCCTGCTGTCTGCCACCGTTGTTGTTTCTGTTATGTGTATTTCCCGCAGCATTCCCGTTTCCGCCCTGGTTTCTTTTTCCTGCCATATTGCTGTTATGCGGATTGCTGACAAAAATAATGTTTTTCTTTTTCTTTGGTGCTTCCTCTGTCTTTGCTTCCGGCTTAGCTGCTTCCGCCTTAGTTGTCTCTGGCTTACTTTCTGCCTTCGGCTGTGGTTTTGCCCCTGCTTTAGGTGCTTCCGGCTTACTTTCTGCCTTTGGTGCCTCTGCCTTTTTAAAGTTTGCCCTGACTGCTGCAACCGCTTCTTCATCCAGACTGGAATCGCTTCTCTTTACTTCCACACCCTTGGATGCCAGAAAGCTCTTTACATCGTCGTTTGATATGTTTAACTCTTCTGCTAATTCACGCACTTTCAATTTTGCCATCTATTTCACTACCTCCGTCTAATTAAGTAAATTTATAATCGCATCTGCAAATCCCTCGTCTGTCACCGCCAGAGAAGCTCGCACTTCTTTGCCCATCGCATGTGCCAGTTCTTCTTTGGTACCGCATACATAGCATGGCACCTCGTAAAAGCTGCATTTATCCTGAAACAGCTTTTTCGTATTATCCGATGCATCCTCAGCTACAATGACAAGACAGGCTTTAAAGCTCTTTACCGCTTTTTCTGTTGCGAATTCACCACTGACTGTTTTTCTGGCTCTTGTTGCCAGACCGATCAGGGAAAAAATCTTTTTTTTATTTTTCACTATTTTCGTCATACTCCTTTTGCAGGCTCTCATAAACCGACTGATCTATACTCATTTTGAAAGAGCGCTCCAATCCTTTGTTCTTCATAGCCATCTTTAAGCATTCTTCCTGTTTGCAAAGATAAGCACCTCTCCCATTTTTTCTACCGGTTACATCTAAGACAATATCGCCGTCCGCAGTCTTAATGACGCGCATCATTTCTTTTTTGCTCTTCATCTGTCCGCATCCGACGCATTGTCTGAGTGGAACTTTTTTACTCATAAAACTCCTCTGTTTCTTTTATTCTTCCATATTGTCCGCAGGTTCTTCTGTTTCGGAAACATTTTCTGTATCCACCACATCCTCTGCAGCGTCATCCTCATCTTCATAATCATCATCGATATAATCTTCATAACGGAAGCCCGGTGCATCCTTTGCCTGTGTTTCAGATTTGATATCGATCTTATATCCTGTCAGTCTTGCTGCCAGTCTTGCATTCTGTCCTTCTTTGCCGATTGCAAGAGATAACTGGTAATCCGGTACAACAACCTTTGCCGTCTTTTCATCCGGATCTGCAAATACCGCTACGATCTTCGCCGGTGATAATGCATTCTGGATCAGATTACCTGGATTTTCATCCCAGTTGATAATATCGATCTTTTCACCGCGCAGCTCATTTACAATAGAATTTACTCTGCTGCCGTTCATACC
>ERZ808240.1320-NODE-1320-length-31146-cov-5.932328_pt1 | contig 31146 bp, 28 predicted proteins | sample MGYA00521084_ERZ808240 | MGnify/ENA primary metagenome ERZ808240 (study PRJEB31516, sample SAMN03275571) | gut metagenome | biome: mammalia-associated habitat; material: feces | host: Papio cynocephalus | place: Kenya | collected 2012-08-06 ... | reverse complement strand
ACTTCACCCTCGACGACATCGAGCGCATCAGCCACACCGTGCCCTGCATCTGCAAGGCCAGTCCATCCGGCAGCTGGGAGATCTCCGACGTGCATCGCGCCGGCGGCATCACCGGCATTCTCGGCGAACTGGACCGCGCCGGCAAGTTGCATCGCGACGTGCACTCAGTCGATTACCCGAGCCTCGAGGACAAGCTCAACGCATGGGATATCATGCGCGACGGCCATCTCAAGGAAGCCGACACCTTCTTCCGCGCCGCGCCGGGGCATATCGTCTCCCCGGAGCCCTGGACGCACGAGACGCTGTTCGATTCGCTCGACAAGGATCGCGTGAACGGCGCCATCCACGACATCGATCACCCGGCGGTCACCGAAGGCGGTCTGGCCGTGCTGCGCGGCAACCTCGCCCCCGACGGCTGCGTGGTGAAAACGGCCGGCGTACCGCAGGAGATCTGGAAGTTCCGCGGCCCGGCCCTGGTCGTCGAATCGCAGGAGCAGGCCATCGAGGTCATTCTCAACGACACCTTGAAGCCGGGTATGGCTCTGGTGATCCGCTACGAGGGCCCCAAGGGCGGACCGGGCATGCAGGAGATGCTGTACCCGACCTCCTTCGTCAAGGGCAAGGGCATCGGCAGGCAGGTCGCGTTGCTCACCGACGGCCGGTACTCCGGAGGCTCCTCCGGCCTGTCCATCGGCCATATCGCCCCCGAGGCCGCGAGCAAGGGGCCGATAGCGCTGGTCCGCAACGGCGACATCATCAACATCGACATTCCGGCGCGTACCGTGAACGTCGAGTTGAGCGACGAGGAACTTGCGCAGCGCCGGGCCGAGCTCGAGGCCGGCGACGGCTATGTGGCGCATCGCGACCGCAAGGTTTCGCTGGCCCTCAAGGCGTACGCCGCCTTCGCGCGTTCGGCGGATAAGGGCGCCACGCGAGACCCCGAGCTGATCAACAAGCTGTCCGGCCTCGCGTAGCCTTCGCGGCCGTGGTGGGCAGGTCCGGGCTGACAAGTATAATCCTGAAGGTTGAAGAGGCTGTATATCAGCCGACACACATTTGAGGAGACGTAATCCATGGCTTTCGGTACCGAACCAACCCCGACCGGTCTGGCGAATCCGCCTATTGACGATCTTATGGAGCATGCCGATTCGAAGTACGCTCTTGCCATTTTCGCAGCCAAGCGCGCCCGTCAGATCAACTCCTACTTCACTCAGCTGAATGAGGGTCTGCTGCAGAACGTTGGCCCGCTGGTTGAATATCAGAATCAGGAGAAGCCGCTTTCCATCGCGTTCCGCGAGATCAACGACGGTCTGCTCGAGGAAACCCTTGGCGAGGACGACGTCAACGAAGGCAACTGATTTCGCCAATCGGCGAATCGCGTGGAATGTCAACGACACGCTTGCCGTTCGCATCGTCAGCGACTACAACTGGCAGACAGGAACGAACGGAACAAGAGGCTCGCATTTGGTCACTTGGCCTGATGCGGGCCTCTTGGCATGCTCAGGCATGCGTCTCGGTCCTGATAACAGAACAACCACGTATCATTGTGCTTCGCCGCATCCGCCCATGTGGGGCACCGGCGGGGCGATAAGTCCGGAAAGGGATGATATGACTGAAGAAAAACGGCTTATTTCGGCCGAATCCGTTACTGAAGGCCACCCCGATAAGGTGTGCGACCTTATTTCCGATTCCATTCTTGACGACTTGCTCAGCCAGGATCCGCAATCGCATGTCGCCGTCGAGACTTCGGCGGCCACCGGCGTGTTCCTGGTGTTCGGCGAGGTGACCTCGGCCGGCTATTGCGATGTGCAGGCCAAAGTGCGTGAAGTGCTTCATGAGATCGGCTACACCAGCTCCCAGGTGGGATTGGACGCCGACTCCTGTGGCGTGATGGTGGCGATTACCGGACAGAGCGCGGAAATCAATCAAGGTGTGGCCCGCCTGGATTCCAGGCAGGAGTCCGCCGCAACGCGCGAGGAACGGTATGAGGCGCAGGGCGCCGGCGACCAGGGCGTGATGTTCGGCTATGCCACGGACGAAACCGAGGCGCTGATGCCGTTGCCGATCTACCTGGCGCATAAGCTCGCCTATCGTCTGGCCCAGGTGCGCAAGGAAGGCATCGTGCCGCATCTGCGTCCGGACGGCAAAACGCAGGTCACGATCGAATACGATGAGCACGATCACCCGGTGAAGGTCGAAACCGTGCTGATCTCCACGCAGCATGATCCCGAAGCGACCCATGAGTGGCTTGAAGCGCAGTTGAAGGAGCATGTGATCGACCCCGTGCTTGATGAGGTGCTGGGCGACAGGATCGAACATCAGGGGTATCGCCAGTTGGTGAACCCGACCGGGTCGTTCGTTCTCGGCGGACCGGCGGCGGATGCCGGACTCACCGGTCGCAAGATCATCGTCGACACCTACGGCGGCGCCGCGCATCATGGCGGCGGCGCGTTCTCTGGCAAGGATCCGAGCAAGGTCGACCGTTCCGCGGCCTATGCAACCCGTTGGGTGGCCAAGAACATCGTCGCCGCCGGGCTGGCGCACAAGGTCGAGGTGCAGGTCGCGTACGCCATTGGCGTGGCGGACCCGGTGTCGGTGAACGTGGAGACCTTCGGCACGGAAGAAGGCGTGACCCGCGGCCAGATCGCCGCCGCCGTGCGCAAGGTGTTCGATCTGCGCCCGGCCGCGATCATCGACGAACTTGACCTCAAACGGCCGATCTACAAGAAGACCGCAGCCTATGGTCATTTTGGCCGCAATGATCCGGATTTCACCTGGGAGGCGACCAATAAGGTCGATGAGCTCAAGGCGGCGATCGCCGAGGGCTGATTGGCCAAGCCGGATTCTGACCGTTCGGCATCTGCCGGCATCCCGTGCGGGCGGCTGGCGGCGGCGGATGGTTCGCCGGGCGCTGTGGGGTTGTATACGCCATGGCGCCCGGTTTTGTTTTATGCTGGGGGACGATGAGTACACAGCATGCGCAGCAATTGACGCTTGACGGGTTCGCGCCTCGCAAACGCCGTCGTGCGTCTGCGCGCCGCACCGCGGCGGCGTCGAATCCGATCGCGCAGGTGGTGCTTGACGTGCAGGCGACGCATCTGGGAAGAAGCTTCGACTATCTGGTGCCGAGCGCCATGGATGGGGACGCCAGGCCCGGCGTGCAGGTGCGCGTGCGCTTCGGCGGCCAATTGCTCAATGGCGTGATTTGGTCGCGGACCGAGTCAAGTCCGACGCCCCTGTCGTCGCTGCGCTACCTGGAACGGGTATTGAGCCCGATTGTGGTGGTGGGGGAGCAGATGCGCCGGGATATCGCCTCGATAGCCGACTACTATGGCGGTACCCGCGCCAATATCCTTCGCTTCGCCATTCCCCCGCGCGTGGCGCGCGTGGAGACGGAGCAGGCTCTGGCTGCCGGCGGCGAGGGGACTGTCGGCTCCGTGGCGTCGCATGCGGGGGAACGGCTGCGGGCCTCGGCGGACGACGAATGGAAGCGCATCGTCGCATCGTATGACCAGGCCTCGGCGTGGCGGGCGTCGTTGGAGGGACACGGCTTTGCCGAAGTGGTGGTCGACAGTCTTCCCGGGACGCTGACATGGGCCCGGGATGCGGTCTGGATGATGATGGACGCCCTGCTCGTTGGAAAATCGGTGGTGATGGTGCTGCCTGATATGCGACATGTCTCCGATGTCGACGAAGTGCTGCGAACCGCCGGATTGCGGCGTTTCGCCCCCAGTGAGGCGGCACATGGAGGCTGGTCCGGCGATTATGTGGTTTTGTCCGCGGCCAGCGCGATATCGCCGGCCGAACGATATCGCGCCTATCTGGCGGTGGCCGGCGGACAGGTTCGCTGCGTCATCGGTACTCGGGCGGCCATGTATGCGCCGGTGTCGGGCAGCGCGCTGTTCGCCATCGTCGACGATGTGGCCTATCAGAACGCGGACGGGTTCATGCCGTATCCTCAGGCGCGCGGCGTGCTGCGGTTGCGGGCGAGGAACCATGGCGGCGTGTTCGTCGCCCTGGGTCATGCGCGCAGCCCCATCAGCCAGGCGTCCCGTGCGACCTTCGTGCATGCGTTGCCGACCGTGGCCAAGGAGCGCTCGCCCTGGTGCCGTTGGCTGAACCGCGAGGAACTAGTGCGTTTGGGCGATCCCACAGCGGGCGTGAGGGTGCCGCACACCGCGGTGAGGGTACTGGGCAAGGCCCTGGAATCCGGGCCGGTGCTGCTGTCCATACCGGCTGAGGGCGTAAGCGAAACACTGAGCTGCGCGAAATGTCATCGGCAGGCCCGCTGTCCGCGATGTACGGGACCTCTGGAATTGCCGAGAGGGGCGTATCATCCCGACGGTGGGACCGGCGGACCCGGCGGGCCCGCTTCGGACGCTTCGAGCGGTCGGAGCGCGGCGCCTCGTTGCCGCTGGTGCGGGGCGGCTGCCGTCGGATGGCGTTGTCCGCACTGCCGGGGTGGTCGAATGAGCGTGGTTCACGTCGGTGCGGCAGGAACCGCGGTCGAGCTGCAGGGGCTGTTCCGCGGCGTGCCGTTTGTGGTGTCGTCGCCCCATCAGCCGAGGGGAGTCGTCGAATCGATCGCCGACCGTCCGCAGCTGGTGATCGCGACTCCGGGCTGCGAACCGCGGGTGCGCCCGACCGGGCGTTCCGAGGCGGGGAGCGATGACGCCGCGGCATTGCAGACGGGATACCAGGCCGTGGCGATCCTCGATGCGTGGACCAGCCTGTACGCGCTGGGGGTGGACGCGCGGACCGATACGCTGACGGCGTGGATGCGTGCGGTGGCGTTGTGCAAGCCCCGCACGCTTGGAGGCCAGGCCCTGCTGCTGGGCCAGACCGATCCGGTGCTCGCCCGGTCCCTCGTCGAATGGAATTCGCCGTGTTTGGCGGCTCAGGAGCTGCTTGAACGCCAACAGACCGGTTTGCCTCCGGTGGTTGCCGCGGCGTGCGTATGGGGGCGTCGCGACGCTGTGGCCTGGGCGCTGCGGCAAGTCGGCGTGCTCGACGGCGAATGGGCCGAAGTTGCGGTCCCGGATGCGAATGGCGGATCGGAGGTGCAGCCTTCGGTGCTTGGTCCGGTGCCGATCGCTCAACCGGCCACCATGAACGCGCGCGAACTTGAGGAGACCCGCGATCGGGTCAAAGCCGTGGTCCGTGTGCCGTTGCCGCGACGAGAGGAATTGGCGTCGCGTCTTCGCTCGGCTGTGGCGAAGCATGTGGCGACTCGGACTCCGGGGGAGTTGCGCTTTCAACTTGATCCCAAGGACCTGATCTGAGATGGTGCGCGGCACCGCGGAACCTGCGGTGTCACGTCGGCGGATGGCGGGACAATGCAGATGTGACCAGGTGCCGATGGCGGAAAGGAACATGACAATGGCAAAGGGATGGCCCGGAGAACCGCAAATGGAATCTGATGTGCTGGTCGCGGAGGGCAATGCCGCCGCTCATGCCGGCAAGGCGATCACCGATGTGATATTCGACTTCGGCAATGTGCTGGTGTTTTGGGATCCCGGCAACGCCATGGTGGGCCGGTATTCGCGCGACAGCATCGAATGGTTCCTCGATGACGCCAATTCCGGCCTGTATTCCGCGTCGGATCTGATGGACGGAGGAACGAGTTGCGCCGAGGCGGAGGCCTGGGTGTTGGCGAATCGAGGCGAACGCGCCGCGGAGATGATTCGCTATTATGATGCGAATTTCGTGGATTCGCTGGGCGGCGCCGTTCCCGGCGCCCGCAAGCTGATCGAAGATCTCAAGGCGGCGGGCGTCGGCGTGTGGGGACTGTCGAATTGGGCTTCGGAACTGTTTCCCATCGCCTGGTCCGGGTATCCGATCCTGCATTCGCTGGACGGCAAGGTGGTGTCCGGCCTGGTCGGGCTGCGCAAGCCACACACCGATATCTACGAGTACGCCCTGTCGAAGTTCGGCATTGCCGCGGATGGGGCGGTGTTCGTGGACGACAAGGCGATGAATATCGTGGGCGCCAATTCGGCGGGAATCCGCGGTGTGAAGTTCACCGACCCCTATAAGTTGCGTGCGCTGCTCATTGACGCGGGAGTGAACGTCCCCGCCGTGAAGTAGCCGCCGGTTCGTAGGGAATGAGGTGCCCCGGGATGCCCTATGATGGACGATATGTTGAAAGTGTTGTTCGCAGGATCCCCGGAAGTCGCAGTCCCCTCGTTGAAGCTGCTTGCGGAGGACTCCAGGCATTTCGAGGTCGTTGCCGTGCTGACCCGCCCGGACGCGCCGACCGGGCGCGGCCGCAAACTGGTGGCGAATCCCGTCAAGCAGGCCGCGCTGAAGCTCGGCATCCCCGTGCTCGAGTCGGATCCGGCCGCCCCAGGATTTCTTGAAGAATTGGCCGCCACCGGCGCCGAGGCCGCCGCCGTGGTGGCGTATGGCAAGATCCTGAAGCAGCCGGTGCTCGACGCATTGCCGCTTGGCTGGTACAACCTGCATTTTTCCCTGCTGCCGCAGTGGCGTGGCGCGGCACCCGTCCAACGGGCCATCTGGGCCGGCGACACGCTTACCGGTGCGACGGTATTCCGCATCACGCGCGATATGGACGCCGGTCCGATTCTCGCGCAATCCACCGTGGAGATCGGTGCGCACGAAACCAGCGGCGAATTGCTGGCACGGCTGGCCGAAGACGGATCGCATGTGCTGGCCGCCTCGCTGGAGGCGCTGGCGGAGGGGAGTGTCTCCCCGATCGAGCAGCAGCCCGGCGCGTTTGAAGTGGCCGCCAAGATTCGTGTGGAAGACGCCCATATCCGCTTTGACGTGCCGGTGTTCGCCGCCGACCGTCAGATCCGCGCCTGCACGCCGAATCCCGGGGCGTGGTGTCTGTTGCATAGCGAGGGTCGCGATGCCGATGGCGACTGTGGCCGGCCGACGACGCTTCACGTGCTTGAGGCGCGTCCGGCTGACGCCTCGACGCCGAACGCGCCCGACGCCGGCGAGCTGAAGCCGGGCGAATTGCGTGCAGGCAAAAAGAACGTATGGGTCGGCACGCTGTCCGACCCGCTCGAGCTGCTTCAGGTCAAGGCACAGGGCAAAAAGGCCATGCGCGCCGCGGATTGGGCCCGCGGAGCACGTCTGGCCGCCGACGCCTATGTCGATTAGACGATGAGCCCGATACGACGACGGTTTGTCCGGCGTTCCCAATAACGCCGAATGCCGTCGCTAGGCGCGCAGCAATCGCAGCAGCAGCGACAAGTCGCGTTGGTTGATGGCATGTGGGGCCGCGGCCTGCGTGGCGGGTTTGGCGCAGAACGCGACGCCGAGACCCGCCTCCATAATCATTGGGATGTCGTTGGCTCCATCTCCCATGGCCACAGTCTGCTCATGCGGTACCCCGATGCGTTCGGCCCAATCGTGCAATGCCTGCGATTTGGTCGCCTTCGTGACGATCTCGCCATTCAGCTCGCCGGTGAGCAGGCCGTTGCCGTCGACGCCCAGGCGATTCGCCAGCGCGAAGTCGATGCCGGCGTCGGCGACCAGCTTGTCGACAATCTCGTGGAACCCGCCGGACACCACGCCGACCTTCCATCCGTGACGGTGCAGAACGCCGATGAGCTCCAATGCCCCTCGGGTGAAATGCAGGTGCTCATACACCTGGTCGAACACCGTAGAGGGCAGGCCCCTCAGCAGCCCGACCCGGGCGCTCAGAGCCTCAAGGAAATCCAGTTCGCCGTTCATCGCGCGCGTGGTGATCGCGGTGACCTGCTCCCCACGGCCCGCAATCACGCCCAATTCGTCTATAACCTCTTCGTCGATCAGCGTGGAATCGACATCCATCACCAACAGTCCGGGTCGGCTGAGCGTGGGGGCTGTTTCGTTCGTTTGGGGTTGGCACTCGTCAAAAGGCTGTGAGATTTCTGCAGACATACCCATGATTGTCGAAAAACCTTGGGACAATGGCCTAATGCATGAACTTTGCACGACTGGAACGGGACTGATCGCGGCCATCACCGATTGGCTGGTATGGCTGATGGAGCGAGTCGGCGGCTTGGGGGTGGGGGTCGCCATTGCGCTGGAATCCGTGTTTCCACCCATTCCCTCCGAAGTGATTCTGCCGTTAGCCGGTTTCACCGCGTCCCGTGGCGCATTCGGGTTGGCTTCGGCGATTGCCTGGGCGACCATCGGCTCGCTGGCCGGCGCGTGGCTGTTGTATGGCATATCGCGCTGGGTGGGATTGCGCCGCATCCGGCGGGCCGCCGACAAAATCCCCGGAGTGAGCCGTCGCGACATCGCCAGGGCGGACGCATGGTTCACCCGATACGGCACATGGTCGGTGCTCATTGGGCGCGTGATTCCCGTGGTGCGTTCGCTGATCTCCATTCCCGCGGGGTTCAACGGCATGGATTTCTGGCGGTTCACCGGATGGACGTTCCTTGGATCCGCCGTCTGGAACACCGTGCTGATTTCCGTGGGCTACGGGCTCGGTGAGCGGTGGTGCTCGATCCAGGGGGCGCTCGATGCGTTCGAGGATCTGGTAATCGCTGCCGTAATTGTGGTCATTGTGCTGTGGGTTGCGCGCAAAGTGCGTACTGTGGTGACTGCCCGCGCCGATGGGCCGAAACCCGGTGCGGGGGAGTGAGACGATCGGAACGAGCGGAAAGGACAATCGTATGGATACCAGCGCGGCGAATCCCGATGATGACGACCGGCGATCCGCATCTCGGGAGGAGTTGGCCCAACAGCTCGATCGTCTGCGCGAGAAGAACCATGCGTTGGCGAATGCGCTGACCAGGGCCAGTCAGGAGCTCGGCAAGGCGAAAACGCAGCTCGCCCAGCTTGCGCGGCCCCCGAAGACCTTTGCCATTATGGTGAAAGTCGATCAGGTGACGGTGGGTGACGACGGCGTGCAGCACGCCAGCGCCGAGGTGATCAACGGGGCGCGGCATATGGTGGTGCCGATTGCCCCGAATGTCAACGCCGCGCGGTTGGCATGCGGCCAGACGGTGCTGCTGAACGAGTCGATGGTGTTGGTCGAGGCGCGGGACATGCCTTTCACCGGTCCGATTCGTCTGGTCGATCAGGTGCTGGACCCCGCCAGACTGGCCGTCCGCGATCCGTCGGGAACCATCAGTGTGGTGCGGCGGTCCTCCGCGTTGGCCACCGCTTCGGTGAAGCGCGGAGACAAGGTGGTGGTGGACCTCAATGGCATGATCGCCTTGGAGTCGCTGCCGTCCGAAGAGGACGCCGATCTGGTGCTCGAGGAGGCTCCGGACGTCACCTTTGACGACATCGGCGGGCTCGACGATCAGATCGAACGCATTCGCGACGCGGTGCAATTGCCGTTCCGTCACCGCCAATTGTTCCGCCGGTTCGATTTGCGGCCGCCCAAGGGCATACTGCTGTACGGTCCTCCCGGCAACGGCAAAACCATGATCGCCAAGGCCGTGGCCCACAGCCTGTCGGACGCCACGCCCGGAGTGGACGGCGTGTTCCTGTCGGTGAAGGGTCCGGAACTGCTCAACAAGTATGTGGGCGAGTCCGAACGACTGATCCGCATGATCTTCGATCGCGCCCGGGAACGCGCGGCGGACGGGCGGCCGGTGATCGTGTTCATCGACGAGATGGACTCGCTGCTGCGCACCCGGGGCTCGGGGGTCTCCTCGGATGTGGAAACCACCATTGTGCCGCAGTTCCTTGCCGAGCTCGATGGTGTGGAAAGCCTTGACAACGTGATGGTGATCGGCGCGTCGAATCGTGTGGACATGATCGATCCGGCGGTGCTGAGGCCGGGACGGCTGGACGTCAAGATCCGCATCGATCGGCCCGACGAGACGCAGGCCGGGTCGATTCTGCGCCATTACATCACGTCGTCGTTGCCTCTGGCGCCGTTGCTGAACGCCGGCGCATTGGTGTCGCTGATTGTGCGGGATGTCTTCGCGCGCGAGGATCGACGTCATGTCTGCGACGTGCAGAGCGAGAACGGCGACTGGTCGTCGGTGTACTTCTCCGATGTGATCTCCGGCGCGACCCTGAAGAACATCGTCGATCGGGCGAAGACGAAGGCCGTCAAGGCGTCCATCGAGTCCGGAAGCGACGTGGCGCTTGACGCGGGCCTGTTCGGCCGTGCCGTCGAGGAGGAGTTCCGCGAGACCTCCGATGCCATCTGCACCACGGATCCAGCCCAATGGTCCCGCATCACCGGGTTGGAGAACGGCCGCGTGGTGCGCATCGAACCAACGTCGAAGCCAACGTCGAAACGGTAGGCGACCCGGTTTCCGAAGACCGCGGCGACAGCCACGAACAGCAGTGAGGAAGGAACGCAATGAGCGTACGGCGTGTGATGGGCACCGAAACCGAATATGCGGTTTCGGCTGTGGGACAGGATCGATACAACCCGGTCAGACTCTCCTTCGACGTGGTTGACGGCGCCTCCGCCCCGCGCACCCGCCATATTCGATGGGACTATCGGCAGGAGGATCCGGTGAACGACATGAGGGGACATCGGCTGAACCGCGCCTCCGCGCGGCCGGACATGCTGACGGACTCCCCGCAGCTGCAGATCACGAACGTGCTTGCCTCCAACGGCGCGCGCATTTACGTGGATCACGCCCATCCGGAGTACTCCGCGCCGGAAACCCGGGACCCCTTCGATGCGGTGGCGTGGGACCATGCCGGCGACGTGATGATGCAGGCGGCCGCGCGGCGGGCGAGCGAGACGGCCGGATGCCGCATTGTACTGCACCGCAATAACGTGGACGGCAAGGGAGCCAGCTGGGGTACGCACGAGAATTATCTGATGCGTCGCGACGTGCCGTTCGACACCGTGGCCGCCCTGATGATCCCGCATTTTGTCTCGCGCCAGATTTATGCCGGTTCCGGCCGCGTCGGATTGGGCGAACACAGCGAAGGCGACGGCTTCCAACTCAGTCAGCGCGCAGACTACATCCATGCCAAGCTCGGATTGCAAACCACCTTCGACCGTCCGATCGTCAACACGCGCGACGAGCCGCATGCCGAATCCGAATCGTGGCGGCGCCTGCATGTGATCGTCGGCGACGCCAATCGCATGGAAGTTCCCCAAGTGCTGAAGCTTGGCGTTACCAGCATGCTGCTGTGGCTGCTGGAACATGCCGACGAGGGCGGGGTCGACATGGGGGCGCTGCTGTCCTCCCTTGAACTTGCCGATCCGGTGGAGGCCATGCACACGGTGTCCCATGACCTGACGCTGTCCAAGCCACTTGAACTGCAGGCTGGCGGAACCGCCACCGCGTGGATGATGCAGGTTCGTCTGCGCGCCGCCGTGTATGCGGCCGCCGCGGTGGTGTACGGCACCGACACCACCGGCGAACCGGTATGGCCCGACCGCTCGACCACATCCGTGATGGCGATGTGGGGGCAGGCGCTCGCCGACGTGGCGGCCATCCGGCATGCCGATGACACCGAGCGTATGGCGATGAGCGCCGAGGCATCCCGGGTGGAATGGCTGGCGAAGTGGCAGCTGCTGGAGCGTCTGCGGCGCAAGGCGGGCTTGGATTGGTCGAGTCCGAAGCTGAAGGCGGTGGATTTGGGATGGGCCGCGCTCGACCCCCGCACCTCCGTCTGGGCCAGGATGGAGCCACGCAGCGAGCATGTGCTCGATGCGGCGGCAGTGGACCATGCGGTCGGCGAGCCGCCCGTCGATACACGCGCCTGGTTGCGTGGACAGCTGGTGCGGCGGTTCCCGGAGGAGACGATCGCCGTTTCATGGACTCATCTGACGGTGCGGGCGGGCGGATCGGACAGCCTGAGCCTTGATATGGCCGATCCGTGCGCGTTCGGCCGGGACGCCTGCGCAGACGCCCTGTCGCGCTCGTCGTCAGCCGTGGAATTGTTGAAATCCCTGAGCTGATTACTTGGCGCGTTGCACGGAAGAAGGTACAATCTGCCGTGGGTATGACGACGGATACGATACAGGCATAAAAGAGGCCGAGGTCATCAGGGGATCTCGGCACGGATGACGCAGCATAGCTCATTATCGGCAATCAGCAAAAGGACATGGAGCAAGTATGGAATGTCGTACATTGGCGTTGAGGGCGGTGGACGCGGCCGTTGAAGCCGGCAAGCATGCCCTGCAGGAGCAGGTCAATCCCCACGATCTCAAGATGGTGTCCATCCCGCGCAGCCGCAGGCAGTTCACTTCGGATGTGGACGATCTGCTGATTCGCTTCGTCCGCAATCGCCTGGCGAATGTCGAGCCATTCGACGGATTCTGGGAGGACGAATCCGGCCATCTCAAGCCCGGTGGCCGGTATTGGTGCGTGGGGCATATCGATGGCGTGATCAACTACATGCGTAACATGTCCGAGTGGACCGTGACCATTTCGCTGTTCGAGGTGGACGAGCACGGTGAGGCCAAGCCGATCGTCGGCGTGGTGCATGCCCCCGCGCTGGGGCTGACCTATGTGGCGGCGCGCGGCAATGGCGCGATTCGCATTCGCAACACCCCGATCGGGGAGAAGCGCGAGAAGGTGGTTCCCTCCATCACCCCCACGCTGGATGACTCCGTGGTGAGCTTTGGCATGTCGTATTTTCCCAGGGAATCCGAACGCGCGCTGAAAACCGTGTCGGCGATTGCCGGCAAACCCGCCGATGTGAAGCGTGTGGGGCCCGCCTCGCTGGACCTGTGCAAGGTCGCCGACGGCACATACGATGCGTATTTCGAACCGATGCTGCATTCATGGGACATTCCCGCCGTCGCGGCCGGCGCCGTGGTCGTATGGGAGGCCCAGGGTCGCCTGAGCCAGTGGAACGGCGATGACATTCATTGGAACAAGGACAATGACGTGGTCGCCTCCAATGGTCTGATCATCGACGATTTGCAGCAATATCTCATGCCCAAGCAGTGATGTGAGTCGTGCCTGGTCGGCAGTTTGCGCAGGCCGGGGAATGGAATTGCCACCATGCGCGCAAGTATGCGCAGAAAGAGAGGGACGATATGCCACAGCAGCAGGAATCGCGGCAGCATAGCGATCGCGTCGAGGCTGAGCAGACGCGGGTCGAGCGCGTCGACAAGCAGACGGACGATCAGTTTGACGATCTCGATGCGGTGCTTGACGATATCGAATCCACGTTGGAAACCAATGCGGAGGAGTACGTGAACCGCTTTGTGCAAAAGGGCGGCGAGTGATGCCCCAGTTGCGGGTGGAGCGTGCCTCCGATTCCGTGGAAGTCGCCGGCGACAAGTCGGGCGCATCGGCCACCTCCCATGAGCATGATCATGACTATTCACGCATTTTCGGCATAGAAACCGAATATGGCGTGTCGGTGACCGGTACCGACAAGCCATGCGACGCCGGTCAGGTGGCGATGATGATGTTCCAGCCGGTCGTGTCCCAGGCCCGTTCCACCAACACGTACCTGTCCAATGGGGCGCGGCTGTACCTTGATGTGGGATCGCACCCCGAGTACGCCACGGCCGAGGCCCGCGACCCCATGACGGCATTGCTGCAGGACATGGCCGGGGAACGGGTGATGGCCAGCCTCGCCCGAGACGCCCAACAGCGGCTCAGACGGCTTTATGGCGAGCAGGCCGCCGTGCATGTGTTCAAGAACAACGTCGACTCCGAAGGCCATTCATTCGGGTGCCATGAGAACTATTTGGTCCGTCGCTCGGTGTCGTTGAAAACCATCGAGCGCGAGCTCATTCCATTTCTCGTCACCCGCCCGCTGTTCTGCGGGGCCGGCAGGATTGACGAGCAGGGCGCCTTCCAGCTCACTCAGCGGGCGGATTTTCTTGATGACGCGGTTTCCAGTGCCACCACGCGGTCGCGGCCCATGGTGAACACGCGGGACGAACCCCACGCCGACGCGGACCGATTTCGTCGTCTGCATGTGATCGTCGGAGACTCCAACCGGTCTCAGGTGGCTACATGGATGAAACTCGCCACCACGCATCTGGTGCTGTGCGTGATCGAAGAGCACCAGCGTTCGGGTGGTATGTCGCCGTTTGCGTCATGTGCGCTGGCCGATCCGGGACAGGCGATCAAAACGGTGAGTCGCGATATGACGGGAAAAGCAAAGCTCGCCCTGTCCGAAGACGTCCCGGTGCGCCGGGAATACAGCGCGCTGGATATTCAGCGCGTGTATCTCAATGCGGCGCAACGGTTCGTTGCCGGTCACGCCGATGCCATGGACGGCATTCTTCCGGATGCCGCTCAGGTGCTGGAATTGTGGAAGCAGGCGCTGGACACCGTGGAAAGCGGGCAGTGGGAACGGCTGTCGACCTGGGTGGATTGGGCCGCCAAACGGCGTTTCATCGAGGCCATGCGCCGCCGGCATCCCCAACTTGACGCCGCCCGTCTGATGCAGCTTGATCTCAACTACCACGATATCGCCAACGGAACCGTCGTCGAGTCGTTGCGACGACATGGCGCGATGCGCACTCTGCTGGGCGAGGACGCGATCGCGCAGGCGATGGCCACGCCGCCGTCCAATACGCGCGCCGCCTTGCGAGGGGCGTTCGTCGCCGCGGCGCTTGCATCGGGGGCTCAGTGGTCGTGCGATTGGACCCATGTGACGCTGGGTCATCCGGTGCGTGAGGATTGCGAGCTGCTCGACCCGTTCAACGCCCGCCCCACACCCGACTATCTTAGGGTGATGGCGGCGCTCGGCTAGGTCATGAGGGCCGCAAGGGCATAAAAAATCCGGTCTCCGGATCCGATGGGGTTCCGAAGACCGGATTTTCCGGCATTGGGGGAATTACTTCCTTGACCGTGCCGCATTGACGAAGGCAAGTGCCACTACGATGACCAGGACAACCACCAGCACGATGAATCCATTGAGGAATACCGTGGTCAGGCTATTCGCCGCATGACCCATCAACAGTGCGATCACCGTAAATGGCGCGAGGAAATTAGCCAGATTGTTCAGCACCATCATAACCTTGGTGACATTGTCGGAATTGGCCGCACTCGTTGCGTTGCTGGCCGCGCCAAAGGTCCATGGCACGAAGAATCCGAATGCGAAGCCGATAAGGACACAGCTGACCACTGCGGAAACCAGGCTCGGGCTCAGTGCCAGCAGCAGATAGGCTACCGCCATAAGCGCCGTTGCCAGCGTGATGGTGTGATAGCGCAATGCCGCAAAAACGCGACCGTATGCGATGCCCGCGATGATGACGACGAAGTTGATGGCGCCGATCAGCAGGGAGCTTACCGAGGCGTTGGCGATATCGTACACCTTAAGGTATTCGGGCAGCTTGACGACGCTGACCATGTATGAGGTCATCAGCACGAACGTCATGACGCCGCTGCCGGCCACAACCCACCAATTTGTAGTGGTGGGGGCGTTCGAATCCGCGGTTTCCGCAGTGTCGCCGGCGAGCGGGATGTCGGGCACATGAGCCTGGTAGAAAATCAGCACAAGCACGGCAACCAGATAAATCGCGAATACGGCATGCCAGTTGAGGAGCAGCAGCAGCGAGACAAGAATCGAACCGACCGTCGCGCCAATGCCCTGGAAGGCGTTTTGCCATCCGAGCAGCCTGGATTGCCGATCGCCTTGGTATGAAACGGTGATGAGGCTTACCGCCAGGGAGTTGTAGGTTCCCAAGCCGGCGCCGAGCAGTAGACGAGCGCCGAGCAGCACCCAGATGTTCCATGCGACGAGCGAGAGCACAGTGGAAATGATGACCATCCACAGGCCGATGAGCACTGTTTTCTTGGTGCCGACCTTACGTACGATCCAGCTCGACACCACAATGAACACCGCCATCGCGAACGACGGAATGGATGCGACCTGATCGGCCATGGTCTGTGAAATCTCCGGGAACGATTCACGGATCGCGTTTGCCGCGGGCGAGACGATGCCCGTGGCCATGGTCAGCAGCGACAGCATCAGGATGCCGACGGACTGCTTGGTGAATATCTTGGTATCAGTTGTCGTATCAGACATACTTCCCCTTAGACTCGATTGCTTCCGGATCAGAGAATCTGGCAGAATTCGATGGTTTCGTGGTTGGGGCCAAGCACATTGAAGTATTTGATGCCGTTGTCCCAGAACGTCGGGATGGACTGGATCGAGCCCTCGACGAGTTCAAGGCCCATCGCCTTGGCATCTTCGAAGGTTTTCTCGATGTCAGGGGTGTTGAGCGCCACGTGATTGATGGCGCCGTTCTGCATTGGCGCCGGGTCGCCGGTCCAGGTTTCGATGGTCAGATTCCCGAACCGAAGGAATGCGCACTGTTTGCGCCCCTCGTCAAAGGGGAACGGGCCGAATTGCTTGAACCCGAGCTTCTTATAGTAATCGAGCGTGACGTTGAGATCCTTGGAGGGAATGCCGACGTGCTGTACACCTGTAATATCGTCTTGAATTGCCATGTTTTCCTCCCTATGAATGTGATGTCCGGCTAAGGGACGTGTATATTCGCTCCCTAGCCGTTTCAAAAATAATCTTTTTCCATCGTGGACAGTCGTTTCTTGCCGCATGTAAGCGTCGAAAGTTGTGATGTTTGCCACAATAGGGCTCGATGGAGGCTAGCGCGGCACCGTGTGACGTCGCCAGTCACGTCCGTAGGGGGGGGGCACCCCCGCTCGATTATCGTCGTCTTGCCGAGTCGATCGCGTCCGGGGGAGGAAGGGGAGGGCATGCCGCAACTATGGCGAAAGGGGCCACGACGTTGTTGTCGCGACCCCTTTCGCCATACGCATAAGCGCTTACTTGACGACGGCCTTCTTGAGCAGGGAGCCGGCGGTGATGCGAACGCCGTAGGAAGCCGGGATCTTGATGGTCTCGCCGGTGCGCGGGTTGCGGCCGGTGCGGGCTGCGCGCTTGACGCGCTCCGCGGAGAACAGGCCAGTGAGCTTCAATCCTTCGCCGGACTGCAGCGCCTCGACGAAGACGTCCTGGAAGGCGTTCACGGCGGCTTCGGCCTGGGCCTTGGTCAGGTTGGACTTCTGAGCGATCTTGGAAACCAGATCAGACTTGTTGTATGCCATGGTTAAGCATTCCTTCTGTCGGGGGCTCCCTCATTAGCGTGAGAACCCATCGGTCATCATCGATGATAGCGCAAAACCTCCGATTTTGGCGCATTTTCAACGTTTTTCACGTTTTCCGCCGCGTTGTCCCCATTGGATTAAATGAGATGATGACGATCCAGCCACTTCATGGCGAGCGCTCCGAGCGGAATGCGCAGCCAGTAGGTGACGAGGCGGTAGACGAGTGTGGCGCTGAGTGCGACGGCGGACGGCACTCCCGTCGCGGAGAACGCCGCCATCAGCGCCGCCTCCACGGCGCCGAGGCCTCCGGGGGTTGGGATCGCCGAGCCGAGCGTGTTGGCAAGGAGGAACACGAAGGTGGTTTCAAACACATTGGAGCGCCACCCGAACGCCATGAGCGCCGCCCAGAACGCCAATCCGAAGGAGAACGTCTGGATGAGCGCCCCCAAAGCGCCCGCCAGCAGTTGTCGGGGGCGTGTCATCAGAGTGGCGAGCTGCCGGGCGTAGGTGACAATCACCGGAACCAGTCTGGCGCGTATCAGGCGGCGGATCGGGGGAATGGCCATCGTGACGCCTGCCGCCATGACGACGGTGGAAATAACCATAATCAGCGTATTGGTGGGAATCACGCCCGAGAAGGTGTTGCTGCCGGTGAACAGACCGATGAGGACAATCAGCAGGAATGTGGCGAGGAACTGGAGCACCAGCACCGCGCTCATGATGGCGGTGGCCATGGAATTGGTGTAGCCGCTGCGCCGCAGGAACTGGAGGTTGACGAAGGCGGGGCCCACGCCGGCCGGCATGGACACGGCCGTGAAGCTGGAAGCCGCCTGTGACATGACAAGGCCCATGTAATTGCGCTTGTTCCGGTCGATGAATGATCCAAGCGTGATGCCGGATCCCATCCAAGTCATGATTCCGAAGGCGAAGCTCAGCGCGGCCATGCGCAGATTCGCGCCCCGCACCGCCTCAATCACCTGTTCCATGTTCAGCTGTGTGACGATCACCAGCAGTGCCACCACGAGCAGGGCGATGGCGACGAATGAGCGCAGCGAAAAGCGCGTCAGCGTCACCTGTGGCATGGATGCGGTGGCTTCCTCATCCACAAGGGCGCGCAGCTCGTCGCGCAGTTCATTGAGCACGCCGTTGGTGAACAGCGGATTGGTGCGCGTGGCCGAGGGGATGGCGACCCGTTGGACAAACGGCACCAGCTTGGCGAGCTCGTCGTCGCTCCATACCGTTCGGGCGGCCGCGATGGTGCGTCGCACGTCGCTGAGGGACGCCAGCACCGTCAGCAGTTGGATGCGGTCAATGGCGATGTTCGCCTGTGAACTCGCGGCGTCGCCGGTCTGCCATCCGGCGATAACCGGCCGGCCGTCGCCGTCGAATGCCAGGGTTTTCGGCGTGATGGCATGATGCGCGAGCCCGCGACGCTGTGCTGCGTCCATGTATCTGACGTATCCGGCGAGATCGGCGTCGTCGGGCGTGGCATCGCCCAGAGGCCTCAGTGCGGTTGCCGCGTCCAATACCAGCATCGCCGACTCTCCCTGCTCGGCAACCGCGTAGGGGCGCATGGCCGGCAGGCCCGTATTGCGCAATGCGAGCAGCATGGCCTGATGATGGCGGACGGAATCGGCAACCGAGCGGTCCCGCCGCACCGAGATTCCGGAGAATTTGATCCATTGCCACAATTGCGCGAGATAACCCGAGGCATATGCCTGCGCATCCAGAACGGAGACGATGTACGTGCGCCCGTCGTGATCCTCGACGTCGTACAGGCGGGAGGCCTGCGTAAGGTCATCGGCCAGATCGGCGGCGGGCGTGTTCGGATCGTCGTCTGAGGATTCGCGGCGGGTCAGGGTGCGCACGTCGAGGCCGACGGCAGTGAGTGCGTCCACCACCGCGGAGCCCCAAGCGCCTTTGTTCTGGACGCCTATGGCGAGTTTGGCCACAAGGCCTACGATGCGCCCGGTCGCAAGCGACACCAGCACGCCGCCAAGGGAGTTCGTGGAGAAGGCCACCAATATGATGGCGACGGCGAACAGCAGGTTCCATCCCCATCGGACGGTGGAACGGAGTTTTTTCGGCCCCGCGGCGGTAAGGAACGCCGCGGCGGCCGCGTACATGTCTGGCAACAGGCCGCCGCGGCCGGCGCTGGTGACGGACCAAAGGGCCGATATGAGCGCCTGGGACCCCCATGCGCTCAGCGCCGCGGACAGTATCCATACCGCCTCGTAGCCGATGATCAGCGCCAGTAGCGAGCTGATCACCTGGAGCCATTCTCGGTTGAGGATGATTTGGATGATCACCGAGCACAGAATAACCAGCGTGGCCGTTTGCGTGATCAGCAGCGAGGGGACGTCGCCCAGCCATGCGACCAGGCTGGAAACCTGATGCACGTCGTGTTCCACGCCGCTTGACAGGCCTCTCATGTATACCGAGGCGATCAGCACTACGGCGATGAGCAGTGCGGACATCACGATCCGTATCGCGTCAAAGGAGTCTCTGACGCGTCGTGGCGGCGTGTCAGAGACCGCTGCGGGAATATCTGCCATGGGGCGTTGTGGCTGATGTCAGCGGTCGAAGTCGACGAGCTTGGAGGCCAAGCCGGTGTAGGTGGCCGGGGTGAGCGCCTTGAGCCTGGCGGCGGTTTCGTCGTCAAAGCTTTGCTGGTCGATGAATTGCTCGACGGCTTCCTTGCTGATCTCGTGACCGCGCATCAGCTCCTTGACTTTTTCATACGGCTTGTCCATGCCGGGCAGTCCCCTGAGCTCGCAGGCGCGCATGGCGGTTTGGATGGGCTCGCCGAGCACCTCCCAGTTGGTGTCGAGCTCGTGATCGATGGCCAGCTTGCTGGGATGGATGGAGTTGAGGCCGCCGGCGAGGTTGGTCAATGCGAGCAGGCTGTATCCGAGGGCGGAGCCGATGTTGCGCTGCGTGGTCGAATCGGTCAGGTCGCGTTGCCAGCGCGATTCCACCAGGGTGGCGGACAGCGTGTCGAGCAGCGAGCAGCTGAGCTCGAAGTTCGCTTCGGCGTTCTCGAACCGAATCGGATTGACCTTGTGCGGCATGGTGGATGAGCCGGTGGCGCCCTTGACCGGCACCTGGGCGAATACGCCGCGTGAGATGTACATCCACACGTCCACGCACAGGTTGTGCATGATGCGGTTGGCGTGGCTGATGGTGGAGTACAGCTCGGCCTGCCAGTCGTGGCTTTCGATCTGAGTGGTCAGCGGGTTCCATGTCAGGCCCATGCGGTTGGTGACGAATTCGCGCGACACCGCGATCCAGTCGACATCGGGGCAGGCGGCCAGATGCGCGCCGAAGGTGCCGGTGGCGCCGTTGATCTTGCCAAGGTACTCCTGGTCGTTGATGTGCCTGAGCTGGCGGTTGAGGCGGTAGACGTAGACGGCGAGCTCCTTGCCGAGTGTGGTCGGCGTGGCGGGCTGGCCGTGGGTCAGCGACAGCAGCGGCATGTCCCGGTACTCGTCGGCCTTGGCCGCCAGATGGTCGACGATGCCCCTGAATGCGGGCGTCCACACCTGCTCCATCGCGTTCTTGACGCAGCGGGCAATCGAAAGGTTGTTGATGTCCTCCGAGGTGCAGGCGAAATGCACCAGGGTTTTGAGCGCGTCGTTGATGTTGGCGAGCTCCGCCGGCGCCTTGTCGATCTGATCGTCGATGTAGTATTCGACGGCCTTCACATCATGATGGGTGACGGCTTCGTGGGCGGCATGGGCGGCGATGCCCTCGGCGCCGAAATCTTCGGGGATGGCGCGCAGGAAGGCCTGCTCGGCGGGGGAGAAGGGCTTGACGCCTTCGATGATGGGCCGGTTGCCGTTGCCTTCGAATCCGTTGGCCAGCAGGATCATCCATTCGACCTCGACACGCATGCGCTCGCGGTTCAGCGCCGGCTCGCTGAGGTATTCAACGAGGGGGGCCGTTGCCTTGTGATAGCGGCCGTCAAGTGGGGTCAGAGCAATTGCGGGGGTAATATCGGTGAGCTTCATGGACTTAAGACTACTTCCTGCCGTGAACCGGCGGGTCGATTGGGGGAGGGGTCGTCGGCGCCGGCGTGCTCAGCGGCGGGTCGTGGGGCCGGGTGAGTCGACTGACGCGGCATGCGGCTTGACGGCCGTGTCGGCGGCCTCCGGCGCGATGGTGGTTCCGCGAGCCATACGGCCGCGGTAGTAGGAGGTTTCCTTGAGTTCGCCGGCCACCAATGAGCTGAAATGCCGTTCGTGGCGTTCAAGGCTGCTTGAGCCCAGCGAGGATGCGTTGCGCCACGCGGCTGTGAGATAGTTCATGCCGTGGCTGAGCTCTTTGGCGCCATGCGCGCCGGTGACGGTGGTCGATGTGAAGGGCTTGGCCGGACTGGCCGCTCCGGCGGTCACGGTTCCCCGGACGGTGAGCCATGTGTCACGACGGGGGTTTCTCGCCCCGTCGAGATTCGAGACCAGTTCGTCCGCGTTTTCCACGCTGGTCACCCATGTGCGCTGCGGTATGGGGTGGTTGGCCACCGGCGAGCCGCATGTCACCACATGGCTGAAGTTGTAGTCGTCTTTGAGGTCGGATGCCAATGTCGCCGCCACGATGCCTCCCTGTGAATGCCCGATGAGCGCGACCGGCTCGTTGGCGCCGATCCCGGCCTGCCTCATGGCGTCGGCCACCATGCGGGCGCTGTCCGCATTCATGCGCTGGGTCGGATCGTCGCTCATAAGCTCCACGTTCTGCGGCCAGCCGAACGGGGAATCCGGTTTGCCGTCGGTGCCGGGAATCGTGACCAGCCAGCTGGTGGAGCCGTCATCGCGCTCGAAACGCTGGATGGCCACGGTCCCGTAATCGAGCCCTGTGCCGCCTTCGCCCTTGCCGAGGCGCTCCTTGCCGAGCCGTTCCAGATTGGCCATGGCCTGTTCGATGGTGCGCGGCGCGTCGAGAAAGGCGCGCCTGGGTTCAATCCGGTCGACGTCGAGCACATTGCCCTGGAATTGGTTGTAGACTTCGGCGCTGACCTTGGCCACCGTGCCGGCCCCCATGTTGAGCTCGTTCGTCGAGGCCGGGCCGAGCAGCGGAGCCGTTCTCCCCTTGCCTCCGACTATGGCGCCGAGGCCGCTCATAAGCCCCTCCTGCATCCATGCCGTGGAGGTGAGCGCATGGATCGGGTTGACCCGTCCCTCCGCAACGCTGCCCGTCACCGCGGCTCCGGCGGTGATCAGCCCGGCAATGCCGAACGTCTGCGCCGGAAACGCCGAGCAGCTCAATTGGATGAGCTCGGTGACGATGCGGCTTGCCGTCGCGTCGGCTTCGGAATACAGGGAATGCGCACGCGTCAGAAGGTCACCGGTCGTTCGGAACCGGTCGGCGAGACGCTCGAATTGCTGGGCGCGGTTGAGTGCGGCGAGCTCAAGATTCGGATATGCCACACGCTCATGCCCCGGTTCCATAACCCCTCGAGCTGAGGGGCACCAGGGCAGGCACCTCGAGTGGTGGTCGATTTCGGCGTGCCCATTGCGCCAGGCCGCGGCGGTTGACTCGAGATCCTGCGCGGCGCGCTCAAGCGTCAGCGCGAAATGCTGAAACGAATCAAGCTCCGCGGAGGACCGCGCCGGTCCGCCGTGGATCGTTGAGGAAACCTGCCATTCCATGGTTCATCTCCAAGCCAGCTGGCGCGGCGTGCCGAGGTTGTCTCGCAGCAGTCCCGCCTCGCTGAAGGCGACATCGAGCGTGGTGCGGTAGTATGCCGCGGCCGCACCGTCCCAGATCACGGTTTTGGCGTGGCTTGCCGCGGTCTGCGAATGGTCGAGCGCGTCTTCGCTGCGGCGTATCAGGCGCTCGACGAGCTCGCGCGTGGTCAACGCCATCGAATGGCAGCGGCAGTGGGAGGCGTCAAGAGTCATGTTCATGCTCCCATCGCATCATGGGCGGATGCGTGGGGCCAATCGGGGCGCGAATGTGGTCGAATGTGGATGAACGCCGGCATACCGCCGATCGTCACCAGGGTTTGACGCTGGATTGTTCGCTGGGGGCGGACGGGGTGCCGGTGCTGGAGGCGGTGGGAGAGGAGGTTGCGGCCAGGCGGCGGTTCTGCTCGATCAGGTCCTGGACTTTTTGACGCTGTTCGTCGCTGAGTTCGGGGTTTGTCTGCTGGTTCTGCTGATCCGTCTGATCGGAGGACTGGTCCTGCTGCTGTCCGCCGCCGGAGCTGCCGTCGCGCTGCTGGTTCAGGGCGGCGTCGACTATGGCGCTGAGTCGGCGAGACGCGTCCGCATTCGTCGAAATGGCCGAGGACAGCGGGGCGGGCACAAGGCGCGTCATCCGCTCGATGCCGCGAAACTGGTCGTCGACCTGCTGTTGCGAGGCTCTGAGCTGGCTCAAATCGACGTCGTCGCCGGCGGCTGTGGCGAGATTCGCGTTCAGCGCATCGGTCGCGGTGTCGTACTGCGCCGATGTGATCGCCGTCATGGCGGACCAAGCGGCCGCAAGCAGTGCGGCGGTGGCGATGGCGGCGATCGCTATGCGCGTGGCCAGCGAGGCGCGTGGAGGCCGCTTGTCGTCGCCGGAGGCCTTCACGGCGGGGTCAAGCGCGCCGACTGACGGTTCGTGCGCGGCTGAAGGGCTCATAGCAGCCTCCTTGACGTGGTGATCCAGGCGCCCGCCTCCCAGGCCAGCAAGACGGTCAACGCAATCGTGAACGGCCAGATCAGCGGGGTCACGTGGGTGCGCTCCTTGGCGGTGGTCGTCAGCCGATATGCTGTGGAGGTTTTGGAGGATGCGCCGGATTTGAGCGTATGGGAACTGTCGGCGTGCTCGTAGGTGCCCGACAGTTCGTCGGCGATGGCGGTCAGGTTTCCCTCGTCCATTTTCGAAATGGCCGGTTGACCGGTGGACGGGTCGGTGACCCAATCATTGGTTGACTGCGCGCCGGCGGGGGCGTCGGAGGAGCGGGGCACCTGCCCGCCCTCGACGGATCCGACGCCGATCACGAATGCGTCGTCGAGATAGTTGCGCAACGACGAATAGGTGCGGCGCGTCTGACTGCTGGTCTGTTCGCCGTCCGTAATGAGATACAGGAGGATCGAGTCGTCCGGATGCCGCTCGCGTGCGGCCTTGAGACTGAGCAGCAGGCGGTCTATCGGCGCGTCCAGATTCGATCCCGCCGACGAACCGGTCGGTTCCGTGCGCAGCGTGTCCGCCCAGTTGGACAGGGCCTGTGCGTCGGGTGTGAGCGGGACGTCAAGGTTTCCGGTGGCGCCGAAGCTCACGGCGGCGAAACTCGCGTCGGGGTAGAGCGCGGTGACGTCATGCACCGCGGCGCGTGCGGCGTCCAGTCGGCTGATCTGCTGATCCGATCCATAGGTGGCGTCCTGAACGGCCATCGATCCGGTGACGTCGACGGCGACGAACACGTCGGTGGCGTTCACCGCATGGCTGGTGGTGGTGGTGGCCGTGCCCGGAGTCATCACCATGATGGCCAGCACCAGGGCTATCAGCACACGGCGCGCGCAATCGACGACCGTGGCGTCCATGGTGCGGCGATGCCTGACGAACCACACCGCATATGCCACGGCCATTGCCGTCAGCAGGAAGGCGAGGACCGGGCCCGCGACCCATCCAAGAGCGGGGGAGAAGGTGAAGTCGTTCAACGCCTCAACCTCCCGGCCATGATGAGGTATCCGGCGAACGCCAGAGCCAGGATCAGCGTCGGCCACGTCGCGATGTCGACCAGGCTGGACCGCTTGCCCTGCTGGGTTTGTTCGGTGCGGCGGCTTTCGATTCGCCGAACCAGGTCGCCGACCGATTCGTGCGTGCGCTGGGCGACGAACATGCCGCCATGCGATTCGATCAGCGACTGCATTTCGGTGCTCGCCTCGTCTCCTATGCTTTGCGTGGGTCCCGCGTACAGGCCGTCGACGCTGATATTCGCGCTGCCGGCCACGTCGAGCGCCTGTTCGAGGGAATAGGTGGGCGTGCCGGACACCACGTTGTCGGTGGCCAGCACGATGGATGCGCTGCGGTTTGTGGATTGGGCCGCCGAATCGCCGTCCGCGGCCGCCAATCCGGGCAGCATCGCCGCGCAGTTGACCAGCCCGTCGCCGATCAGCGACGTGGCCTGCTTGCGGTTCTGCGTGCCGGAGAGCCAGTCGGAGACCTTCTGATAGTCGGCGTCGCTCATATTGTTGATGTCGTCCTGCGTCTGCACTCCCTTGAGCAGGTCGTTCGCCTGATTGAGCTGATCCGTGACCAGATCGTAATCGTCGGTGAGCGGGAACACCGTGCGAGACGTGGAGTTGAAAATGCTCAGCCCGATGCGTTCGCCCTGGAAATTGCGCACCAGATCAAGATATGTGGCGATCACTTCGCGGTCATACGGCAATGCGGAGCCGGATACGTCCAGACACAGCACGATGTCGCGCGTCTCGCTGTGCTCGGTCTGCGCGTCCACGGTCGACGGGCGGCCCATCAGCAGCGTGGTCAGCGCGAGCAGCGCCGCCAGCAGGATGGCGGCCAGACGCGTCAGGGTGCGCCAGCGTCTCAGCAGGCGCGACGCCTCCTCGCCGGCGAAATCGTCGTCCATGCTCCACACCTCGACGCTGGTGCCGTCGTGGCCGGACCGGTCGCGACTGGCATGCCGGTCCCTCCACGCCGAGCACAGCAGCGTCAGCGCGACGATGGCCGCGATGCCCGCGACCGCCGCGGCGATCGCCCACGGCCACTGCCATTGGATCATGGTCATGGACGCCACCTTTCCACCAGATTCGACACCCATTCGGCTGCCTGCCGGACCGTGGTGTCCTTGGCCTGGCGGTTTGACGCGGTGCTGGCGAATTCCGGCGGGTACAGCGCCGCAATGGTTTGACGCAGCAGATCCACTCCCTCCCGATTGGTGGATGGGCGGGGCATGGCGTTGAAATCGGCGAGGGTGTGGGCGGCCATGTCATGCCCGGATGTGGCCGAAGCGTAGGCGCGGGCGATCTCGGCCAGCGCGTTGAACGCGTCGACCCGGCTCAGTTCCCCCGCTTCGTTGCGTCGCACCACATCCTGAATGCGCTGATGCCACCGCAGGCGTTCGTTCTGGCTGGAATGGGCGCCCGTCGTCCGCGGCTGCGCGCGCCGTGGCCTCGACAGCACCACGGCCGATGCGATCGCGACGACGGCGATTGTGGCGAAAACGGCGCACAGCGTCACGTACCGCGTGGGGAATCCGAAGGCGCCTGCGGTCCGCAGCGAGGAAACGTCAAGCGCAACGGATTGTGAGACAAGTCTCATTGGCGAATACGTCATCGGGCATCACCGACCATCGTCAGCGCGGGGGCGGCCCGAAGCCGATTGCGCGTGGAACGGGACAGCGTGGTGGATACCAGCGCGACGAAGGCGTCGAACATGCCTTCGCTGGAGTCGGAGCGGATCATCGTGGACCCGCAGCGCGCCAGTTCCCGCTGCAGTGCGGCGGCAAGGTATTCGCGATGGGTGGCGACCTCGTCGGCCGCCTTGGAACGCGCCATGAACGCCGGCACCCCGCGCCGTCCCGGCGCGTCGATGACGGATGCGCCGGTGGCTTTGAGCGCGAAGGGATTGGCCACGGACACGTCCACCACCACCAGCGGATGCATCTGCGCCAGAAGCCGGATCGCCTGTACGTGCGATTCCCGTAGCGCGGTTTCGTCCGTGGCGAGCACCAGAAGCGCGGAGCGGTCTCTGATGCGCTGCGCATAGTCCAGCAGCGCATCGATGTTGCGAGGCTGGTCCCAGCGTCGCTCCAATGCCTGGTCCAAGGTATGCTCGAATCGCGCGAACCCGCCGTTGAAGGGTATGCGGGTGATCGAGGCGGCGTCGGCCAGTACCAGGGAGATGTCGTCCGAGCGGCGAAGCGAAAGGGTCGCGAACATACGCAGCGCGTTCGCCGCCACCTGCCAAGCCCGTTCGCCGTTGGTGCAGCTCCCGGTCATTTCGCGGCCGACGTCCATCAGCATCCACACGCATGATGTGGCGGGCCGTTCCTTGTCGATCACCATCGGCCTGCCGTTTCTCGCGCTGGTGCGCCAGTCGATCAGGCGAGCCTCGTCGCCCGGCTGCCACAGACGGATGTCCATGAACTCGTCCCCTCCGCCGCGCCGACGCGAGGCGTGCTCACCTTCCAGCACGCCCAGCGCGCGCGAGACGGTCGGCAGGGAGAGCTTGTGCCCCAGCGCCTCGATCTTTCGCCGGATCGGATCGTCGGTGTGAGAACTGGTGAGTGAGTTGGAAATCATGGGACGGGTACGGTTGCGACGACGTTATCGATGATCTGATCGGACGTGACGCCGTCCGCCAGCGCTTCGAAGGTGAGCAGGATGCGGTGCCTGAGCACCTCATGCACGTATTGCTTGACATCCTCGGGGATTACGTAGTCGCGTCCGGCGAGCAGCGCGTTTGCCTGGCCGATGCGGACCAGTGCGATGGACGCACGCGGCGAGGCGCCCAGCCTCACCAGCGACGACAGGCCCTGCATCGGATGCGAGCCCGCGCCCCGAGTGGTGGCGACCAGATCCACCGCGTATTTCATAATCGCGTCCGATACGTGAACGCGTTTGGCGCAGGCGCGCAGAAACTCCACGTCGTGCGTGGAGATGCGTTCGGCCGTCAGCGACGCGAGATCGGGCGTGTCCGAACCGCGTTGGGTGAGCATGGCGAGCATCCGGGCCTCCTCGTCGGCCGACGGATACGTCATCACCGCCTTCATGGCGAAGCGGTCCATCTGCGCTTCCGGCAGGTTGTATGTGCCTTCCTCCTCGATGGGATTCTGCGTGGCGATCACCATAAACGGCTTCGGCAGCGCGATGCGCTCGCCCCCGATCGTCGTGGCGCCCTCGGCCATGGCCTCCAGCATCGCCGACTGGGTTTTGGCGTTCGAGCGGTTGATCTCGTCCAGCAGCACGAAGTTGGCGTGGATCGGTCCGATCTGCGTGGAGAACTTCTGCGAGGCGAAGTTGAACACCTGGGTGCCGACCAGATCGGACGGCATCAGATCCGGTGTGCACTGCACGCGTTTGAAGGTGCCGGACACCGACGTGGCCAGCGTCTGCGCGGCGGTGGTTTTCGCCAGGCCGGGGACCGATTCGATGAGGATGTGCCCTCCGGCCACCATGGTGACGATCAGGGATTCGCGAAGATTGTCCTGACCTATCAGGGTGTGGGCGAATCGCGAGCGGATCCGGTCGGCCAGTTGCCGGGCTCTCGCCACATCGTCTCCGGTGAGGCTGTCCGGCGCCGCGGAGGCCGGAGCGGAGGCCGGAGCGGAGGCCGGGGTCGGAGATGGTGCCGGTGCGCCGGGTGTCGGCGGGAGCGGCGTGAAGCGTGGTTGGTTCGTGAATAGGGCCATGCCCCCCACCATACCGCAGGTTCGTGGACTCGCCTTGGATCGCGGGCGTTCGGAGCAGGTCGGGACAGGGCGGCGACCGTGGCTGGAGCGGCCTGGCGAGAGGGCTTCGCCGTCAGGGTAATTGCCAGTTCATGGGGCTGGCGCCCATGGCGGCCAGCGCCTCGTTGGCGCGTGAGAACGGGTGGGATCCGAAGAAGCCGTATCGGGCCGACAGCGGGCTGGGGTGCGGCGACTCGATGATGGCGGCATTGGTGAGCAGCGGTTTGAGGCTGCGGGCCTTCGCCCCCCACAGAATCGCCACCAGGGGCTTCGGCTGTCCGGTGGCTGGGTCGACGCGGGCGTTGAGCTGGCGAATGGCCTCCTCGGTGATGGCCTCCCACCCCTTGCCCTGATGGCTGTTGGGGTGGCCCACGCCGACGGTGAGGCACCTGTTGAGCAGCATCACGCCGCGTTCGGTCCACGGCGTCAGGTCGCCGTTGGACGGCATGGGGACGTGAAGGTCGTCGACCAGCTCGGTGTAGATGTTCACGAGGCTGCGCGGCAGGGGGCGCACGTCCGGCGCCACGCAGAAACTCAGCCCCACGGGATGGCCGGGTGTGGGATAGGGGTCCTGCCCGACGATCAGCACTTTGATGGAATCGAAGGGAATGGTGAACGCTCTCAGGATATTGTGGCTTGCCGGCAGATAGGGGCGACCCTCTTTGATTTCATTGCGCAGAAAATCGCCCATGCGGTGAATATTGGGTTCGACGTCGGCCAGTGCCGCCGCCCAGCCGGGATCGACGAGCTCGCTCAAGGGTTTGATCATGAAAACCACTGTAATTCATGAATCCATGTGGCTCCCACACGACTTCACATGCCGGAGGAGTCGGTTCGCGATGGGGACGGCTAGACTGTCATGTAGTCATATACGAGAAGGAGACTTCATGGACAGCCAGAGCTATACGCCTGATGAGTTCGACAATCCGCCAGCGGGGCCCGTGGGGGTGCACCGCGGTCCGAAGTCGTTGTGGTCGCGCATGGTGCCGTATGCGGTCGTGGTGCTGGTGGCCGCCGTGTGCGGTCTGGTGGTATGGACGCTGACCTCGGGTTTCCTGGAGGACGGCAGGATGCCCTGGCAGGCTGATTCGTCGGCTGTGGCCTCCGCCACGTCCACGTCCGCCGGATCCCCGGCCGCGGTCGCTTCGCAGTCCTCGTCGTCCACCGCATCCGCGGCGTCCTCGGGCGTCGGCGCGGGCGCGACGGCCGGTTCTGCTTCGGCGTCCCCCAGTGCCTCGGCGTCCAGTGCCTCCGCGTCGCCCAGCGCTTCGGCGTCGTCGAGCTCCGTCGTCAACAAGTCTGCGAAGATCACCGTTATCAACGGGACGTCCCAGAACGGATATGCGGCGAAGAAGGTGACGACGCTGGCCAATGCCGGCTATGCCAACGCCTCGGCGTCGAATCCGCAGAATCGCAGCACATTGCCCGACGCGTCCACCGTGTGGTATCAGAACGAGGCCGACAAGGCCACGGCCCAGGACGTGGCCAGCCGACTGGGCATCGGCAATGTGGCCCAGTCGGGCGGCATCGGCACGCCGATCGTCGTGGTGCTGATGAAGTGACGTCCGCAGGCGCAAAGCATGCGGGGAAAACGACGCCGGCGATTTATTCGTCGGCGTTTCTTTGTTGCGCTTATTTACAATAGGGGGCGCCGATGCGGAGCGGGAGGTAGTTGGAACCCGCGGTCCCGGTGAATGTCTTCATGGTTATTAGGAGTGACGTATGGCACAGGGCACTGTGAAATTTTTCAGCGCTGGCAAGGGGTATGGATTCATCAACCCGGATGATGGCGGCGATGACGTGTTTGTCCATTTTTCCGTGATTCAGGCCGAGGGATTCCGCACCCTTAACGAGGGGGACAGGGTGGAGTATGAAGCCGAGAAGACCCCGAAGGGCATGCAGGCGACAAAAGCGGTGAAAATCGGCTGAACCGCGCCGTATCCAGTTTTTTTCGACAATCGTCGCCCGGGTGGTTCCGTCTGTGCGGGGTCCGGTTGCGGACTCTGCCCAAAGCGCAAACGCCCGGGCGGTGTTGGCACTCGGCGCGTCGGAGTGCTAATGTCCGAGTTAGCACTCGAGAGGTGAGAGTGATAACGCCCGGCAGCTGACGGCCGTGCGGCGTCGCCTCGGCCCCACGAAGTGGAAACCTTAACTCAAGCCATGTTGGAGGAACACAAAATGGCAAAGATCATTGCGTACGACGAGGAAGCTCGTCAGGGAATGCTCGCGGGCCTCGACAAGCTCGCCAACACCGTCAAGGTCACGCTGGGTCCCAAGGGTCGCAACGTGGTGCTGGACAAGACCTATGGCGCTCCCACCATCACCAATGATGGTGTTTCCATCGCCAAGGAGATCGATCTCGAGGATCCGTACGAGCGCATCGGCGCCGAGCTGGTCAAGGAAGTCGCCAAGAAGACCGACGACGTCGCCGGCGACGGCACCACCACCGCCACCGTGCTGGCCCAGTCTCTGGTTCACGAGGGTCTGAAGAACGTGGTTGCCGGCTCCAACCCGATCGCCCTGCGCCGTGGCATTGAGAAGGCCGCCGACGCGATCGTCAAGGAGCTCGTCGCGGCCGCCAAGGACGTCGAGACCAAGGATCAGATCGCCGCGACCGCCACGATCTCCGCAGCCGATCCCGAGGTTGGCGAGAAGATCGCAGAGGCTCTGGACAAGGTCGGCCAGGACGGCGTCGTGACCGTTGAGGACAACAACCGCTTCGGCCTGGACCTCGACTTCACCGAGGGCATGCGTTTCGACAAGGGCTACATCGCCCCGTACTTCGTGACCAACTCCGAAGACCAGACC
>ERZ808240.1319-NODE-1319-length-31147-cov-13.699666_pt1 | contig 31147 bp, 23 predicted proteins | sample MGYA00521084_ERZ808240 | MGnify/ENA primary metagenome ERZ808240 (study PRJEB31516, sample SAMN03275571) | gut metagenome | biome: mammalia-associated habitat; material: feces | host: Papio cynocephalus | place: Kenya | collected 2012-08-06 ... | reverse complement strand
TTGGCGTCGAGAAGCTCAAGGACGCCATGGAGCACCCCGAGAAGCCCGAGTACGCGAACTTCACGATCCGCGTCTCCGGCTACGCGGTGAAGTTCATCGACCTCACCCGCGAGCAGCAGCTCGACGTTATCGCCCGTACCTGCCACGACCATATGTAAGTCGCAGGTTGGCCCAGGCGAGTCCAAGCTCCCATAGAGCCTTGATGAGGGGCGGTCACTCAGGTGGCCGCCCCTTTTGCGTCGCCGTACCACCCCAATTTGAGGACTGTCCCCAAATTGGGGTGGGTGGACGCGGCGGCGGGGGAGGGCGTATCATAGCCGGCGTTGTCGCGAGGTGTGCGACGGCCGAGCAGTTCGGGTCCGAAATCCTGCTCGTTAAACCTAAAACCAAAGGAGTACCTATGTTGAAGAAGGCCCTCGAGGACTATCGGGTCCTCATGCGCAGCATCCCTGCGCCTACCGTCACATGTTTCGTCGTGAGCGTCATCCTTATGAACCTGCTCGCGAACAAGGAGCTCATAAGCCTCCCGTGGCTCGCGCTCGACTGCGGTTTCACGCTTTCGTGGGTGTCGTTCCTCTGCCAGGATATGATCTGCCGCCGCTTTGGCCCTAAGGCCTCCGTGCGCGTGAGCATCCTCGCGCTGGCCATCAACCTCGCCGTGAGCGCGCTGTTCTGGCTCGTGAGCCTGGCGCCGGGTATGTGGGGCGCCTACTACGACACGGGCTCGCTTGCGGTCAACGCCGCACTCAACGCGACGATCGGCGGTTCGTGGTATGTCGTCCTGGGCAGCTCGCTCGCCATGCTGTGCTCGAGTTTCGTGAACTCCCACGTGAACCAGTTCATCGGCCATCTCACGGACAACGGCAGCTTCGCCACGTTCGCGCTGCGCAGCTACGTGAGCACGGGTATCGGTCAGATCGTCGACAACCTCGTCTTCGCCATCGTCGTCTCGCACACGTTCTTTGGATGGACGTGGCTGCAGGTGGTCATGTGCTCGCTCACCGGGGCGGCGGCCGAGCTGCTGTGCGAGATCGTGCTCTCGCCGGTGGGCTTTCATGTGGCGAACATATGGGCGCGTGACGGCGTGGGCGAGGAATACGTCGAGACGCATACCGCGGAAATCGAGGCGAGGATCTAGATGAACGCCCTCATCACGGGCACGGCGAGCGGCATCGGGCGGGCGACGGCGGAACTCTTCCTTGCGCGGGGTTGGAACGTCACGGGCTTCGATATCCTGCCTGCCGCGATCGAGCACCCGCGCTACGACCACCGCATCGTCGACGTGCGCGCGCCCCGGACGTACCCCGATGACATCCGTCCCAACGTGATCGTCAACAACGCCGGCGTGCAGGACTCGGCAGACGATATCGCCGTGAACCTCCGTGCCGTGATCGATGTGACCGAGCGCTACGCCTTTGCGGGCGAGGGGCTTGCCGCCGAGCCGGCCCCCGGCATCACCGCCGTGGTCAACGTGGGCTCGGCAAGCGGGCACACGGGCTCGGAGTTTCCCGCCTACGCCGCGAGCAAGGGCGGCATCCTCGCCTATACCAAGAACCTCGCCAACCGCCTGGCCCCGCAGGCCACGTGCAACAGCGTGGATCCGGGCGGGGTCCTGACGCCGCTCAACAGGTGCGTCATGGAGGACGAGCATATGTGGGCGCAGATCATGGAGCTCACGCCGCTCAAGCGCTGGGCGACGCCCGAGGAGATCGCGGAGTGGATCTACTTCGTCGCCGTGACCAACCGCTTCATGACGGGACAGAACCTGCTCATCGACGGCGGCGAGGCGGGCGACACGCATTTTATCTGGCCGAGCGATTGATCATCGTTATCGGCTGCCGATATCCTCTGTTCCAAGGGCCCGGTGGGGGCGGGTGCAGGATGCACCGCCCCCGTCAATGACGACGCGGGACAAACCGGGATGTTCCGCCGTGAGCGTAAGACATGTGTGGACTTCTAACCCCTCGCATTAACTTTTGGCCCGCTGGCCGGAGCCCGGTGCCCCTGCGTGCTAGGGTGGGTGCATACTGATACCTTGAGTCTCTTTTGAGGCGGCATGATCGAGCGAAAGAGGTGTCGGATGTCTGGCATCGAGGAGAACAGTCTGATGAAAAAGATCCGTATCACCACGGTCAGCCGTGCGAGCATCGCCATGACGGTCGTCGTGGGGGCGATCTGCGTCGGGCTGTTCGTGAACGGTCGGATCGAACTCAACGCGCTCAACGCGGCGACGCAATCCTACATGGATTGCGACCAGGCTACGCGCGAGCTGCAGGACGGGTCGAACTACCTCAAGGAGCAGGCGCGCCTGGCCGCGACGACGGGCGACGTCAAGTACGCGAACCGCTATTTCCAGGAGGCGAACGTCGTCAAGCGGCGCGAGCACGGCCTGGCGACGCTCAAAAAGGGCTTCGACCATACGGATGCCTACAAAAACATGACCTCCGCGCTCGAGCAGTCGCGCGAGCTCATGAAGACCGAGGAATACGCGATGCGCCTCGCCCTCGAGGGTTCCGGCACCGCCGTCGCAGACATGCCCGAGGAGGTCCAAGAGGTCGAGTTGAGCGCCGAGGACGCCGCCGCGACGACGGAGGAGAAGTCCGCGCGCGCCCAGGACATGATGACCGACGGCACCTACGAGGGCACGATCTCGCTCATCTCCACCAACCTCGAGAGCTGCTCGAACGCCCTCGTCAAGCAGACCAAGGACACCCAGCAGACGGCGATGGACCGCTTCTACCTGCTCTACCATTCCATCGAGGTCGCCGTGGGCATCTTCGCCCTCATGGCGCTCTTCACGGCCTTCGTCATGCGCAAACTCGTGGTCAAGCCCCTCATCACCTACAACGAGAGCATCACGCGCGGTGAGATCTTCCCGGTGATCGGCGCCAAGGAGCTCCAGACCCTCGCCGAGACCTACAACACCGTCTACCGCGAGAACGAGCAGATCCAGGCGCTCATCCGCCATCAGGCCGAGCACGACCCGTTGACGGACCTGCTCAACCGCGGCTCCTACGACAAAATGCTCGACCTCTACGAGAAGGGGGCCGATGAGCATCCCTTCGCGCTCATCATGATCGACGTCGACACGTTCAAGCAGGTCAACGACACCTACGGCCATGCGACGGGCGACGCGATCCTCAAACACGTGGCGCATCTCATCACCATCGCCTGGCGAAACATCGACCACGTGTGCCGTATCGGCGGCGACGAGTTCGCGATCATCATGGTCGAGATGACGAGCGACCTGGCCTACACCATCGAGGAGAAGGTCGACTACGTCAACGATCGTCTGGCGCATCCCGACCCCGAGACGGGGCTTCCGCCCGTTTCCATCAGCGTGGGCGTGGCGTTCACCGACCGCGCCGATGCGGGGGAGACGCTCTTCAAGGATGCCGACGCCGCCCTCTACAACACCAAGGAGAACGGGCGCGCCGGCTACACGATCCACGGTGCCGAGGGCCGTGGCGAGCGCCATGGGAGCTTGGAGCGCGACAATTAATGTGGGCACGCGCGTTGCGGGGCGTACGCATCGATTGACCTGTTAACATAAAGAAATATTAAATTTCCGAGGGAGGTCAATTGGGACTGTTTGCGGCGCGGAAGAGGAGCGATTCCGGCGATGGACGCCGGAATCTCGATGAGGCCTTGGCCGAGGCCGCTTCCGTCGTGCAGATTCTCGTTCGCATCGAGGACGCTTTTCCCGTCTACATCTCCCCGAACTTCGAGCGTATCCTGGGCGTCGAGCCGGCACGCTACGAGGACGATGCGGCGACGCTGCTGCGTTTTGTCCCCGAGGACGATCGCGTCCATCTGCGGCGCCTGATGCACGAGTGGGACCGCAAGACGCCGCTCGTCTCGACCTACACCTATCAGCGCCCGGGCGGCATCGCCCGCGAGCTCCATATACGCCAAACGGTCACGCCGGTCATGGGCGGGAGTTACTGCCTGGTCGAGATGTGCGATGTCACGCCCGAGGCCGACCGTATCGCCGCCATGGTCGCCGAGCGCGACCGCGCGCTGAAGACGGCCGGCGAACGAACCGATTTCATGAACCAGATGAGCCATGAGATCCGCACGCCGCTCAACGGCATCGAGGGCATGATCTCGCTCGCCCGCGAGCATCACGGGGACGAGGAACGTCTGCTCGACGACCTCGACCGAGCCTCTCAGCTCTCGGCCTACCTGCTCTCACTTATCAACGACGTACTCGACATGAGCCGCCTCAACAGCGGCCGTGTCGTGCTTGAGCCCGTCCCGTTCGATCTTCGCCTGCTCGCGCTGGAGCTCCGCCGCATGTTCGAGGGCCAGGCGGCGGACAAGGGTCTCGCCTACACGGTGGAGCTCGAGGACTGCAAGGACGTCTACCTGATGGGCGACCGCATGCGTCTCGCCCAGATCGTCATCAACTTCATCTCCAACGCGCTCAAGTTCACCGACCGCGGCGGCACCGTCGAGGTGACCTTCCGCGAGATGTACGGCGCCGAGGGCAGCGTGAGCTACATGCTGCGCGTGCGCGACACGGGCAAGGGCATGGACCCGCGCTACATCTCCAAGATCTTCAAGCCGTTCGAGCAGGAGGACCGCACCATCGCCCGCCGCTACGGCGGGACGGGCCTGGGAATGGCCATCACGAGCTCGCTTGTCGACCTCATGGGTGGCGAGATCGTGGTCGACACCGAGCCGGGCCGCGGCTCGACGTTCTCCGCTTACGTGCCGCTTGCCCTCGCGACGCCCGAGCAGCAGCGCCGGCTCGCGCGCGAAGGTCGTACGTTCGAGACGATGGTCGACGCATCGGGCGCGGAGCTCGCCTACGATTTCGATGGCAAGCGGTTCCTGCTCGCCGAGGACAACGAGATCAACGCCCTGATCGCCGCCGAGCAGCTGGGGCACCGGGGGGTCGCCGTCGATCGGGTGGAGAACGGCCTTGCCGCCATCGAACGCTTCGAGAGCATGCCCGAGGGCACCTACGACGCCATCCTCATGGACGTCCAGATGCCCGAGCTCGGTGGCTGGGAGGCGACCGAGCGGATCCGTGCGCTCGATCGCCGCGATGCCCGCACCGTGCCCATCATCGCGCTCTCGGCCAACAGCTACGCCGAGGACGTCAAGCGGTCGCGTGCGGCCGGCATGAACGGCCATGTGGGCAAGCCGATCGATTTCCATGAACTGAAGGCCCAGCTGGCTGCGGCGACCGCCGAGTCCGCCTACCGAGGGAGCATCTAACGTGATCGTCGAACAGTCCAACAGCATCGTCAACGAGGTGGGCCGCGCTCTTGTGGGAAAGCGCGACGTGATCGAGAAGGCCCTTATGGCCATCTACGCCGGCGGGCACATCCTGCTCGAAGACGTGCCGGGCACCGGTAAGACCACGCTCGCCCTCGCACTCTCCAAGAGTCTGGGGCTCGTCTACAAGCGTGTCCAGTTCACGCCCGACACCATGCCCTCCGACATCACGGGCTTCTCCATGCTCGACCGCGAGACGGGCCAGTTCCGCTTTGTATGGGGCGCCGTCAACTGCAACCTTCTGCTCGGCGACGAGATCAACCGCACGAGCGCCAAGACGCAATCGGCCCTGCTCGAGGTCATGGAGGAGTACGCCGTCACCGTCGACGGCGTGGCGCACCCGGTGCCGCGCCCCTTCGTGTGCATCGCGACGGAGAACCCCGTGGGCTCCGCCGGCACGCAGCCCCTGCCCGAGAGCCAGCTCGACCGCTTCATGGTTCGCCTGTCCATCGGCTACCCGTCGCGCGAGGACCAGGTGGGCATCCTCAAGGCCAAGCGCTACACCAACCCGCTCGAGGGCATCACGGCCAAGATCGACCGTGACGACCTCGTCGACATCCAAAACTATCTGGGCCGTGTCCAGGCCGCGGATTCCGTGCTCGACTATGTCGTGCGCCTCTGCGAGCGGACCCGCGAGCTCGACCTCGTCGAGCTCGGCGTGTCGCCCCGCGGCGTCATCGCCCTCACGCGCATGGCCCGCGCCTGCGCCCTCATCCGCGAGCGCGACTACGTGGTGCCCGAGGACGTGCGCGAGGTGTTCCATGCCGTCTGCGCCCATCGCCTGGTGCTCAAGCCCCAGGCCCGTATCGAGAGCGTGACGGCCGACGACATCCTCGACCGTGTGCTCGCCGAGGTCGAGGCGCCCTCCATGGTCCAGGCCCGCGGGCGCGCCTAGCGCGGCCGGGGTCGGATGCCGGTGAATACCAACAGGGCTCTCAATATCGCCGCCAGCCTGGCGGCGCTGCTCGCGTTTTTCATGACGGGAAACCCCGTCATGCTGTTCGCGACCTTCGCTGTGCTGTTTTTCCTGCTTCTGGGGTCGCCACTGGTGCGGGCGCTCGAGCGAAGGTCGGGCATCGCGTTCGACCTCAAGCCCTCGTGCGAGGTGGGCGGCGACCTCTCCCTGTCGATCTCCCTCAGGCGCCCGTCGGTGTTCCGCAGCTCCGTCGAGCTTGTCTTCGAATGCCGCAACGTCTTTCTCGGCACGACGGTCCGCGTGCCCGTGACGCTGTCGCCGGCGCCGGGCGCGCTCGAGCGTTTCGAGCTGCCACTCGACACGTCGCGCGTGGGGCGCGTGTCGGTCGAGCTCGTCTCCGCGCAGATCTTCGACGTGTTCGGCTTCTCGAGCGTCGCGCTCGGAGACGCGGGGTTCTCGGCGTCCTATACGGTCTATCCCGTCATCTCCGATATCGAGACGGTCGCGCGCCGCGCCTGGCGCTCCGCGCAGGACGGCCTCGTGTTCGACCGCTACAAGAAGGGTCAGGACCTCTCGGAGGTCTTCGAGCTGCGCGACTATCATGACGGAGACCCGCTGCGACGCATCCATTGGAAGCTCTCGGCCCGGTTCGACGAGCTCATGGTGCGCGAGCCCTCGCACCCCGCCGATTTCGACCTGGCGCTCGGTCTGATGGCCCATCGTCGCGATGTCGAGCTCGAGGGGCGCGGGGCCGTCATCAACGCCGCCTCCGGCATGCTCGGCACGGTGTCGCGCTCGCTTCTCAGGCGCTCTCTCGGGCACTGCATCGTCTACCGTAACGGTGCGACCCTCGAGGTCGACCCCGTCGAGTCCGAGCTCGGTTTCGAGCATGCGGTCGACGCGGTGCTGGGTACGACGCTTCCCCTTGACGCCCAGCGCGATGCCCGTGATTTCGTCGAGGTCCAGCGTTCGCACGGCATCAGCAAGCTCGTGCTCGTGTCCGATACCGTCCACGAGCCCCTGTTCGAAGAAGTCGCCGCCCTGTGCGAGCTCACCGTGATCTTCCTGGGCACCGAGGGCGGTCTCAGCGTCGATGATTCGGACGGTTATACCCTTATCCGCCTGTCCACCGAGGCGCTCGCCTCCCGCGTCAAGAGCCTGGAGGTGTAGCGCATGGCGGATGCAAAGACATATCGGGAGGCCCCGCGCGTCTACCTCGAGGCGAGGGATGTCTCCAGACGCGGCGCGGGCAGCGCGACGCTCGCGGCCTCGATACTCGCGCCCGTGCTGCTGTCGACCGTGGCGTGCGCCCTGTTCTCGGCATGCTTCTCGGTGCCGGCGCTCGTGGCGTTCGGCGTGAGCGGTGCCGTCGTCGCGGCGGCGGGCGGCGTCGCGAGCGTCCTTACCCGTCGCGATCGCCGGCTGAGCCTCGTCGCGGCCGCGTTGGGCGTGGGCGCGCTCATCCTCTTGCTCGTCGTCCCCGCGGCGCGGGCCGACCTCTATGCTTTCTGCAACGCCGTGATCTGGCATTTCGACGATGCGGCCGGTACGTTGTTCGAGCTTATCGCGCCCGGTGACATCGTTGCCGTCACGCCGCTGTTCGGCGTGCTGCTGGGTATCGTGACCGGGGCGCTCTGGTGGCGCCTCACCCGCCTGCGCGTGACCGCTCCCACGCTGCTCGCGGTCATCCTCTGCAGCGCCTCGAGCCTCTTCCTCGGCCTCGGCCACGGGATGGCCGTGGCGATCGGCATCGTGGGCTGGCTCGCCCACTGCCGCCTGGTGCAGCTCAGGCGCGCCCGCACCACGTGGCGGGCGTTGCTGTTCAATCTCGGCACCGCGCTCGCCGTCTGCGCCCTGCTCTTCTGCGCCTGCTCCGTGCTCTACACGCGGGACGGACCGGTCGCGGACCTCCGGGCGCGGATCGTCTCCGCCGTGGACCGTGTCCGTTACGGAAACGAGGTCCTGCCCCAGGGCGATCTCGCCCGCGCGGCGAGCCTCAACGCCAAGACGGACGATCATCTCGACCTCACCGTCCACGGAGAACCCGCCGACGACCTGCTGCTCCGCGGCTACGTGGGGGCGACGTTTAAGGACGGCGCCTGGAGTCCGCTCGACCATACCGCCCTGACCGGCAGGTGGAACGGCCTCGTCTCCTGGCTCGACGGGCGCGGGTTCCAGCCCTCCCGCCAGCGTTCGCTCTACGATGCGCTCGAGTCCAAGGAGCGGGATGAGAAGTATGGTGAGTACTCCATCGACGTGCATGCCGACGACACCGACCGCCGCTTCGCCTTCATCCCCTACAGTGCCAACGACCTCGATGTCTCCTCGACGGCGGTCGATATGGACGGCTCGCTCAGAAGTACCCTTTGGGGCGATAGGGGCTACGGCTTCGACGTGGACGACGTGCCCTCGACGAGAGTGTTCGACGATACGTCCTGGCTTGCGGACGCCAAGGGGTCCTATGTGCAGACCGAGCGCGTGTACGGTGCGTTCGCGAAGGCCACCTACACCAAGGTCGGCAAGCGCGAGGCTGCGGCCCTCAAGCGCTACATCTTCGACGACGACACGTGGGACGCGTCCGCCGCGACGTCGACCTATGCCGTGATCAGCCGCGTGCGCACGATGCTCGACACGCTCGCGAGCTATACCGAGACGCCCGAGGCCCCCAAGGCGGGGGAGACGTTCTCCGATTGGTTCCTGGGCGAGGCGCATGCGGGCAACTCGGCCTATTTCGCCACGGCGGCCACGCTCGCGCTGCGGAGCCAGGGGATTCCCGCCCGCTACGTCGAGGGTTATCGCGCCACCGCCAAGGCGCTCGGCGATGCGGTGAAAGTCGGCGGCGAGCTCAGGCTCGACAACTCCGATCTGCACGCCTGGTGCGAGGTCTATATCGACGGGCAGGGCTGGACGCCCGTCGAGGTGACCCCCGGCTTCTACGCGCAGGCGCTCGAGGCGGATTCCATCATCGATGTGAGCGAGGCGTGGAGCGGCGGCTCAAAGGCCGATGCGCTGCAGGCGGGCTCCGTCATGGGCAATATCGACGAGCAACGTGTCGATCACACGACGCGGAAGGGGTCATCGTTGCCCACGGTTCTCCTCGAGATGCTCGGCGCCGCGCTTTCCCTCGCGCTGGTCGCGGCGGCGCTCATCGTGGGCGAGCGCCACGTGCGCATCAGGAAGTGCCGCGAGCGTATGGAGAGCGATGACCAGTCCGTCTGCGTGCCCGAGCTCTATCGGGTGCTCTCGCTCGTTATGAAGGAGAACCTGCCCGGGTTCGACGCGGCGCGGCCGCTCGACGGCCTCGACGGGTTCGAGCGGGTGTTCAAGGGGGTCGATATCCGGGAGTACCGGCGCGTGGTCGAGCTGCACCAGCGCTTCGCCTTTGGAGGATGCGACCTCGGGCCCGCCGAACTGCGCGCCGTGCGCCGTCTGACCGAGCGCATGCACGCCGCGATGCCCAAGCCTTCGGGCCTTGCGGCGTGGTTTACCCGCTATGCTATAGACGTATTGTGACAAGAGGACGGGATCGGTGCCGTATGCCTCGTTTTTCCACTCGACATATCGCGGTCACGGCGGGCATGGTCGCCGCCGTGGGCGCCTTCGGCGCGGGCGCCTACGCGCTCAGCCAGGGCGGGTCGTCGTTCGACCCCAGTGCGTTCATCTCGGCCTACGACCAGGGCGGACAGGACAAGCAGAAGGGCTATCAGGCCAACCGCACCGAGACCGATGCGCAGGCCAATCGCGCGGATGACGGCGACGATCGCGACGCCGGCACCGATGCCGATAACGCCACCGACACGCCGGCGGTGAGCCAGGCGAACGTGCCCGCGGCGGGTGCCTCGGGCACCACCGCCGTGCGCGTGACGGGCGACGGCTCGGGCACGGGTGTCAACGTGGCGGGCGGCAGCGGCTCCGGCAAGGGCGGCACCGTGGTGTCCGGCCCCGTGATCCCCGGAAGCGGCGGCACCGGTACCCCCGGCGCGGGCGGGAACCCCGACAGCGGCGGCGGTAACGGCGGGGCCGGCGGCAACAACCAGGGCGGCAACAACCAGGGCGGTGCCGCTACCGATCCCACGCAGAACAGCTACCGCGTGCTCCCGCAGGACCCGGTGGCCGATGAGAAGAAGCTCACCGGCTTTGCCGACGATACGGTCAACAGCTCGAACGAGGCGATCTCCAAGCTCGACGAGGCCGATGTCGAGGTCATGATCAGCGGGCGCACCGCCGAGAGCAACAATAGCGACAACGACCTCTATGTGGGGCAGAAACTCGATGCCTGGACGGTGTTCCTGGCACTCGACGCCTCGTATCATCCCAGGAACGAGTTCAAGTTCTACCAGTGGTCGTGCAAGAAGGACGATTTCGCATCGTACCCGTATTTCAAGGTGCTCGAGTTTCCGAGCGTCGTGCCCGATAGGACGTTCGATATCAAGATCGCCTACCGTATCAACGACCGCGATTCGTGGCACGAGCTGACGGTTTCGTATCTCCCGGCGCAGACCTGCACGTTTATCGTCGGCAGCAACGCCGAACGTGGCCAGCAGGTTTACAAGTCGTACAACAACCCGCTCAACCTGTATACGATGACCCAGCAGCTTATGTCCCAGCTCGGCTATTGCGAGGCGAGCGGGGACAACCTCACGCACCTGCTGCTCGGCTGGAAAGAGGGGGATACGGAGGTTTCCGGGCCCCTCTACACCCCCGAGCCGGGGCGCCATGTGCTCGAGCCGAGCGAGATCGTCAAGATTCCCGGCGGCTGCTCCGCCTCCATCGAATCGGAATACGTCGGCGGCGACCTCGGCACCGTCTCGTACCAGACGCTCTCGGGCGTCGAGAGCGACTCCGCCGTGATCTCGACGTCGGCCGGCGGCAAGCGCACGCTCACCGTGCCCGAAGGTTTCCAAAAGGTGAGCTTCGACGAAGACTGCGAGGTGGACGATCTCTCGATCCCCTCGAGCGTGCTGAGCGTCGACGCCGCGGGCTCCAAGCTCAGAGTCAAGCGCGCCTACAAGGTCGATAAGGACAACGCGCTCTACGCGACCACGGCCGACGGCGTGCTTACCGACAAGGCGGGCACGGAATACTACGGCATCCCCACAAGCATGAAGAAGCTCGTGGTGCCCGCGGGCGTGACGAGCGTGCAGGTCCCCGAGGGGAGCGCCCTCAAGACCGTGGTGATCGAGCCCAACGCCGACGGCTCGCTTCCCGCGATCGGCGACCTCGCGAACCTTCATGGCTGTAACTTCGTGGTCGACGACGCCTGCGCCAAGCGCTTCATCGCCCAGCATATCGATGCGCTCGGCGCGTCGACGGGCAACACCGTCACGGTTTCCTCCCTGCCGGGGGAGAAGATGTCGGTCGACCAGGGCGTCGTGTCCTCGGGCTCGACGGTCTGGTCGGTCTCGGACACCGGTTCGAGTTGGGTCGAGGTGGGCGATCTGGGCTCCGGTGTCGCGACGACGTTCAGGGCGCGCTGCTTCGAGGACGATCCGTCCGCCTTCACGCTTGTGCTCTCTGGTGCCGGCGCGTACGCATTCGATGACGGGTGCTTCGACAACTCATCGATCGAGACGATCGTCTGTGCGACCCAGACGCAGCTGAACGACGTGAATCGCCGTCTTGCGGAGATGGGCCGCGCGGACGATATCACGACGACACTGATCGAGACGACCGACGACGGCTACACCTACTACCATGTCCCGGCCGACGGTTACGGCCGTGCGGATGCCGACGGCAACATCGTCGCGCTCCTCAAGGCGCCCTCGACCATCAGGTCGTTCGATGGCACGTTTGTCGACAACCATGGCGACACGGTCAAGCCGGAGCTCATCGCCTCCTGGGCCTTTATGGGCTGCGACCAGCTCGAATGGGTCGAAACGTCCGACGAGACGTGGTATATCGGTGCCGAGGCCTTCAAGGGCTGCAGTGCCATCCAGGGAATGTTCCTGGGCTATGCGGACACGCTCAACGTGGAGCCGAACGCGTTTGCCGACTGCCCGCGCATGAAGTTCCTGGCCGCGCGTTCGATGGACGGCGAGTTCGCCGACGAGTGCGAGCCCAACGCGACCTGCGCCATGTATGCGCCCACGGGGGCGGAGGGCTACTACCAGCGGTTCACCTCGTTCACGGTCGAGTCGAACGTCGTCGACTACTCGCTCGTGCACCAGTCGGGCGACAACGGCTTTATCCTCTGCGGCGACGGCGCCGCCGGCAACGTCTGGATCGTACTCGCGGCGGGCTCCGAGCTCAACGGCGAGATCGAGCTGCCGCAGGACACCATCGAGATCTTCGGCAGCGCCTTCTCCAACGTACAGGGGAAATTCACCATCAACTGGCACGACCTCTATCAGCTGCAATGGCTCGACCAGGGATGCTTCTATGCGTCGGGCGTCTCGGGCGAGGTCTATCTGGGCGACAGCTGGTCGAACTTCGTCAACGTGGCGGATAACGCGTTCGAATACTGCGACTACATCACGAGTCTCACGAGCGACGCGCTCGCCTTCAACCTGGGCGCGAACTCGTTTGGCGAATGCTTCTCGCTCAAGCGCGTCAAGCTCGCGGCGGGCAGGGACTATTCCTTCGGCTGCGCATTCTCCGCGTCGCCGTTCTACGAGTGCCCGGAGCTCACGGAGATCGAGTTCACCAACGAGAACCCGACCAAGCTGCTGCTTCCGGCGACGGGCTTCCCCTATACGTTCGACGGGTGGGTCTCGCCCGATGAGGATGCCGAGCGCATCCGCATCAAGGTGCCCGAGGGCGCCGAGGAGAGCTATATCCAGGCATGGGGCTATCTCTTCGCGGGCTATTCGGGCTATGACGACCTCTTCGAGGCCGTTCGCACGGACATCATCAACGACACGCTCAAGACGCCGAGCGACTCCGAGGTCAAGGCCGAGGTGTCCGAGCGTCTGCTGCCGGTGGAGAACCGCCTGCGCAAGATGCTCGGCATACCCAGCGTCGAGCGCTCGACGATCTTCTCGTCGAGCGAGAACGGCGGTGTCACGCTCGACACCAACTTCGGCGTGACGACGGTCGCCGGAGTTCCCGCCGACGCCGAGGTCATCGACCTGTCGAAGGCGATTCCCGACGACGTGGACGGCGTGACGATTCCCTATGGTGCCTTCCAGAGCTGCACCAAACTCAAGCGCATCATCCTGGGTACCAAGGTCTCCCAGATCGAGACCGGGGCGTTTACCGGCTGCGATGGCGTCGAGGTCGTCCTGCCCGAGATCCCGGCCGGCGCGGATGCGCCCTCGATCGCGCTCACGGGCGGCGATGACTGGAATCCGTTCGAGTTCGGTGCCGATGTCAAGCTTACGGTCTCGGATACCTCGGTGCCCGTGTATCTCAAGGCCTGGACGCACCAGATGCTCGGCATCGATGACGAGGACTCGCTCGCGACGTTTATCCACATCCAGTTCTGGATGGTCGACGACCAGGAAGATGATGTCGCGACGCGTAAGGAGCATCTCGAGAACGCGACGAACTCGACGTTCAAGGCCTGCGAGAACCGGTTGCGCGACATGATGGGACTCGATGAGGTCGAGGACTATCACGACCTCGCGTCCTTTGTGGCGACGGACGACTACTTCGAGAAGTTCCGCAGCGAGGACGAGGGTTCTGACCTGCCCGAGCTGCCCGAGCTGCCCGACGATGATGGCGGCAGCGGAGGTGCCGAGGGGAGCGGCGGCGCCGACTCAGATGACGCCGTAGGTGATGAGGCACAGGGCGATAAAGAGGCCGACGACGATGATCGCGTTGACGCGGGCGCGGCGTCCGGTCAGCTTGCCCAGCAGACGCTCGCAAACCGGGTAGAGAACCCACGTGGCAAAGGTGATGGCGACGGCGAATAGCACGTCGTTGATGATCCACGCCTGCCCCAGGATGTTGCCGGGCAGGTCGTGGACGTCCCAGAGCGGGTAGACGCCGTCGACGGGCTGGTTTTGCAGGAATCCCTGGATGAGCTCGCCCGCCATGGCGAGGAAGACCGAGATCACATAGAAGACGGCGAGCGCGTGTCGCCGCTTGGCGAAGCGCTCGCGCAGGGCATCCTTGAGCGGGTCGAGGAAGACGCCGATCACGAGCATCGCCACGCCGTAGACGAAAAACGGTTTGAAGGGGTTGGTGAGCACCTCGGCCGTCGGATCGAGCGTGTTGAAGAACGTCGCGCCGACCCAGCAGTAAGGCCACTCGATGAGCAGGTGTCCCAGCAGACTGAAGACGCAAAAATAGATGAGCTGGTTATACCAGAAGCGCGCGGTCGCAAGACGCCGAAAGCTTGCAAGGGGCGTCGCGTGGTTGACGACGCGTGCGTAATCATCGATGTTCTCGGCCATGGGTACCTCCCGCCGCATGCTCCGTTCTATCTTACCCACGGCGCACGGCGGCAGGGGCGGGATGGACGCCGACTCCCGATGCCCTCGACGGGTGTCCGGGGCGCGCCGGTGCAGCGCCGCGGCGCCTGGGCACGTCGGTGCGTCAGTGCAACGCCTGCGCGTACCGCTCCATCAGGCCAGACAGGCCCAGTCGATGGGGTCGGCGCCACTTGCCGCGAGGAGCTCGTTGGCGCGCGAGAACGGTCGCGAACCTATGAAAGCGGGGAGCGCCGCGCTGGCGCGGTTGGCCGAGAGCGGGGAGGGGTGCGTCGATTTGAGGATGTACTTGTGCTGCTCGGGACCGGTGCCGGTGGCGGCGAGTTTGTCCTCGACCATTTTTTGGGCAAAGCGGCCCCATGCGAGGAACACCACGGGCTGGGCGAGCGTGCAGCACCGCTCGATGATGTAGTCGGTGAGGATGCTCCAACCGAGCTTGGCATGCGAGTTCGCCGCGTGTTCACGCACGGTGAGCGTGGTGTTGAGCAGGAGCACGCCCTGCTCGGCCCAGGGTGTGAGGTCGCCGCTTGCCGGCATAGGGCAGGCGAGGTCGGCCGCCATCTCCTTGTAGATGTTGCGGAGGCTCGGCGGCAGCTTGGGCTGCGTGGCCGGTACCGAGAACGAGAGGCCCATGGCCTGGTTGGGGCCGTGGTAGGGGTCCTGTCCCAGGATCACGGCGCGCACGCTGGCGGCGCCGGTGTACGCGAGGGCGTTCAGGATATCGTCCTGCGGGGGATAGATCGTATCGGTGCGACGCATCTCGGCCACGCGGTCCAGGAGCTCATGGGTGCGGACGAGCACGTCCTGCGGGGCGTCCGCCAGCCAGCTGTCGATATTGCGTTCACGTGTGATGCGGTCCATGGGGCTCCTCGGTGTCAGGTTGCTGCTCGACCCATTGTAAAGTTGGGACCTGCATTTTAGGGACAGGTCGCAGCAAAGGCCTACAAGCGGATCTGCTGGAGCGTCCCTTCGGTGCGCGGTGCCGGCGAGAGGTGCGGGAGCTTGGCGGTGGCGATCGTCACGCCGGCGAGGATGAGGCCGGCGCCCAGGTAGGCGACGGGCGAGAGCGTCTCGCCCACGAGGAAGTACGCGAAGATGGCCGAGAAGACCGGTTCGAGCGAGAAGGCGAAGCCCGTGGTCTCGGCCGGGACATGACGTTGGACCACCGATTGCGTCACAAAGCCGTAAGCCGAGCAGATGAGCGCGAGCGCCACGATGACCACAACCTCGCGCGGGCTGCCGGGAAGGGTGACCCCACCGGTGAGCGCGGCGGCGATGAGGGCGAAGATGCCCGCGAAGCCAAGCTGCCAGATGCCGAGGGAGAGGCCGTCGACCTCTTCGACGAAGCGCTTGGTGATGAGGATGTGCCCGGCGTAGATGAAGGCCGAGAGCACCATCACGAGCGCACCGGGGTTGAGCGTCGTGAAGTCGGCGCCGGAGAGCAGCGCCATGCCGCAGGTGACGACGAGTGTGCCGGCGATGACCTTGCGCTCGGGCGCGCGGCGCAGGAGCGCGGCGTTTGCGAAGGGCACGATCACCACGGTGAGGCTCTGGAGGAAGCCCGCGGCAGATGCCGAGGTGAGGGCGGAGCCCAGGCACATGCAGGTGAGCTCGGCCGCCATCACGGCGCCGACGATGACGGCGCGCCCGAGGAGGGCACGGCTCACGTTGAGCGCGCGCTTGTGGAAGATGACGAGGCAGACCGCGAAGGCGATGAGGCAGCGAAGCGCGACGATACTCGTGGCGTTCATGCTGTCCATGCCGATCGCCATGAGCGGGTAGGAGAATCCCCAAGCCACGGGGACGGAAAACGAGAGCGCGATCGCCTTTTTGCGGTCCATGGGACTCCTTTTGTTGCGGGGGTGTTTCGTAGCATGTATTGTGCCCCGGGCCTACAATGCAGTAAAGCGAATGTCTCTGTATCTTGATTCAGAATCGCTTAAGTACATGACGCGCGGGATAGGGAGCTTGACATGGCATCGCGCTATCAGATCATCTGCCGGGTCGTCGACCGGGGGAGCCTCAAAGCGGCGGCCGAGGAGCTCGGCTACACGCAGAGCGCCGTGAGCCAGGCGGTCAAGGCGCTCGAGCGCGAACTGGGGACGACGCTCATCGAACGCGGCAAACACGGTGTGTCGCTCACGCGCGACGGCAAGCAGTACCTGCCGTATCTGCGGCGCGTGGCCACGGCGGAGGCGGAGCTCGCCGACAAGCGCGGGGAGCTGCTGGGGCTCGCCTCGGCCGACGTGCGCATGGCGACGTTCACCAACGTGAGTCGCACGGTGCTGCCGCACGTGATGCGCGGCTTTGGGCGCGAGCACCCTGGCGTGCGCCTCACGCTCAAGCAGGGCGACTACACGAGCAACGCCCAGTGGGTGCGCGACGGCGTGGTCGATTTCTGCTTCACGGCGCGCGGCGTCGCGCCCGATCTCGAGAGCCGTCTGCTCTATCACGATGACATGGTGGCGCTCCTGCCCCGCGGACACGCGCTCGCGGGCAAGGACATACTCACGCTCGAGGACCTCACGCACGACCCCTTCGTGCTGCTCGACGAGGGTGAGCTCAGCATCCTGCTCGAGGCGTTCGGGGCCCAGGGGCTGAGCCCGCACGTGACGAGTGAGGTCACCGACGATTACACGATCATGGCGATGGTGGAGGAGGGGCTGGGCGTGTCGGCGCTCTATCGGCGTACCGTCGAGGGCATGACGGCGGATATCGAGGTGCGGCCCATCGCGGAGGCGCCCTCGCGCGACGTGGTCGCCGCCTGGCGCAGCTGGAACACCATGCCGCTCGCCACCCGGAGCTTCATCGACTACCTGAGCAGCCATATCGTACATTAGGCCATGGCCTATCGGTTTGCGGTATCGGTTTTGCCTGCCGACGGCGAGGCACTCAGAGGTCGACGGTATAAAAAGCCCTGATAAACTACTTTATCAGGGCTTTTTGATGTGTGGCTGGCGGCGGAGTTTCAATAAAACCGATACCGCAAACGTATGGCGTTGTCGTTCTGGTCAAAAACCGATACCGCAAATGTGTAAGAGGCTCCTTGGGCCCGCAAGGATCTAGGCGGCGAGCTTGGCCTTTGCCTGCTGTTTGCGGTAGGTGCGTGCCGGGTGGCAGAAGAGCACCGCGATGATCATGACGAGGGCCGTGGTGCCCAGACTGATGGGGTAGACCATCATGATGTTCGCGAACGTACGGTAGTGCGGGAACACGCAGAAGACCCAGAAGAACCGGATACCGCACACACAGACCATGGTGAGCATCGCCGGCAGCAGCGAGATGCCAAATCCGCGCAGGTAGCCCGACATGTTCTCATAGAACATGCTGAAGGCGTAGGCCGGGAAGATCGAGCAGACGCGGATGTAGCCGATGGAGACGATGTTGGGGTCGCTGTTGAAGAGCGACAAGATCTCGCGGCCCAGCCCGACGATGATCAGGATCGTGGTTGCGGCGACGATGCCGCCCTCGACGAGGCAGACCTTGAGCGTCTTGGTGCAGCGGTCGATCTGACGCGCGCCGTTGTTCTGCCCCACGAAGGTGGTGCAGGCCTGGCTAAAGCTGTTGAGCAGGTTGTAGCACACGTACTCGAGGCTCATCGCGGCACTCGAAGCGGCCATGACCTCGGTGCCGAGGCTGTTGATGGCGGCCTGGATGATGATGTTCGCGACGGCGAAGACGGCGCTTTGCACGCCGGCGGGAAGGCCGATCTTGACGATCTTCTTGAGCACGGGGAGGTCGACGCGCAGGTCGCTCGGCGTCACGCGCACCGCGGACTCCGTCTTGAGCAGGCGGTAGAAGAGGGTGCCGGCGCTCACGGTGTAGGCGATGACGGTGGCGAGGGCCACGCCGGCCACGCCCCAGTGGAGTACGGGGACGAAGACCAGGTCGAGCCCGATGTTGAGGACGGTGGAGACGGCGAGCGTCTGGAGGGGCATCTGGGTGATGCCGACGCTGCGGAAGATCGCGGCTTCGAAGTTGTAGAGCAGGATCGAGGGCATGCCGAGCAAGAAGACGCGCAGGTAGAGCGAGGCGAGGGGCATGGTCTCGGCCGGCACGTTGAGGGCGGTGAGCATGGGCTCGGTGAAGATCTCGCCGAGGACGATCACGATAAAGCCGATGAGCCCCATGAGGACGGACGTGTGGACGGCGCGTTTGACCGTCGTCTTGTCGCCGCGTCCAAGGGCGGTGGCGATCACGACGTTCGAGCCGAGCGACATGCCGATGAACAAGTTGAGGATAAGGCTCGTGAGCGGCACGTTTGAGCCGACGGCGGCCATGGCGAGCGTTCCCTCGGCACCCGAGAAGTTGCCGATGATGACGGTGGCGATGAGGTTGCTGAGCTGCTCGAGGATGCTCGTCGCGGCGACGGGCAGGGCGAACAGCGGGACGTTTCTCCAAAGGGAGCCGGATACCATGTCGATCTGCTTGGATGTGCGCTCTTGTGCCATATGCTCTCAATCTCTTATGCGCTGCGTGCCTGCGGCGTATGTGCCGCAGGGGATTACATTTTGGTGCGTTTTGCGCACCCGATGATACCCCCTTGAGTGAGGTCGAGCGCAAGCGATGCCCGTCTTGTGGACGAAATCGATTTCCTTCCACGTCTTCCAACCCCGATTTGGGGAAAGTCCCCAAATCGGGGTTGGCGTGCGACAATGGACGGGTGCTCGGCACGGGTTTGACGTGCGCTCACCCTTGCACTCGCCCCTCCAAGCCCGTTGTTGCGTTGTATGCGGCCGTCCCGTCGCCATGCCCTGCCTGTCGCTGTCGTTGTAAGGAGTTCCCCCATGTTGCTGTGTCCCGTGTGCAAAGAGCCGCTCGCCGAGACCGAGCGCGGGGCCGCGTGTGCAAACGGGCATCGGTTCGACCGGGCGCGCGAGGGATACCTCTACCTGCTGCGTTCGTCCAAGAAGGGCGATGCCATGGGTGATCCCAAGTCGCAGGCGCGCAGCCGGCGCGATTTCCTCGATCGCGGCTACTATGCGCCTCTGCGCGACACGATGGTCGAGATCGTGCGCGAGCGGGCGGCAGCGAAGGCGGAGCGGAGCCAACCCCAAAATGGGGACTGTCCCCAAATTGGGGTTCTGGACATCTGCTGCGGCGAGGGGTATTACACGTCCGCGATGGGCTCGGTTCCGGGCGTCGAGGCATACGGCTTCGACCTGGGCAAGGAGATGGTGCGTCTCGCGGCCAGGCGCGGCGGGGCGGAGTACTTTGTCGCCAATATGAAGGATATCCCGGTGCCGAGCGGTGTCTTCGACGTGGTCACGGAGCTGTTCGCGCCGTTCAACGGGCGCGAGTTCGCGCGCGTGCTGGCACCCGAGGGGTCGCTCTTCTGCGTGGTACCGGGGGCGCGGCATCTCTGGGGCCTCAAGGAGGTGCTCTACGATACGCCGTACTTGAACGACGAGAAGCTGCCGCAGGCGGACGAGCTCGAGGTCGTGGGCACACGCAAGGTGACGGCACACGTGACGCTTGAGACACGGGAGGACATCGAGGCCGTGTTCCAGATGACGCCGTACTACTACCGCACGCGTCCCGCCGACCGCGAGCGCCTGGCGGGGCTCGACAGCCTCGAGACCGACATCGAGTTCGTGATCGGCGAGTACCGGCATCGGTAGCGCCTGCGGGTCGGTCATCGGCGTGCTGGATACATGACCGATCAGCTGCATGCGTCTCCGCAGGACGTGTCCAGACAGTAAAAAGGCGGCGGGCCCGGGTGGGTCCGCCGCCTTTGCGTTGTGCTTTGTGGACGCCGGTTCTACAGGCGATCCTTGTTCTCCTTCTTGATGGTCAGGGCCTGCTGGATAAAGAACAGGTCGTAGACGATGAGGACGAGGTCGGTGATCTCGAGGTTCGTGCCGCCCAGTGCCGGGAGCGAGATGGCGAACTGCGCGGCCGAGGCCACGGCGGCGATGATACCGAGTGCGAAGGCGCTGCTAATCTGCGAGGGCTTGTTGGCGGCGCGGATGCCGAAGACGGCGGCGACGAGGTCGACCACGCCGCGGGCGATGATCACGATGGCGGCGGGCAGGACGTTGCTCGTCTGGAGGATGATGAAGTCACCGTCGCCGCCGATGCCGGTCACGCCGATAAAGATGTTGACGACGCCGAGCAGGACGTAGACGAAAGACAGAATCTTGAGGGTTTTGCGCGCGGTGCTCATGGGTGTTCCTTTCGGTCGATGACGGACCGGGGCGAACGGCGCCCCGGTCCGACTGCGTGCATTTGCTGTAGCGTCATTTTAGCCCAAGCCCTGTGAGACAATAGCCGGGCTAAGCGGCTTGACCAGTGAAAGGGAGCGTCCGTGGATACCGTCGACCTGAATCCCATCCTTCATGAGGCCGGTCTCGATCTGGTCGAGAAGCCCGAGGGGCTCACGCTTACCGACGGCACGCTGGAGCTCAGCGTCGACCTGACCCACATGCTGCCGCGCCTACGCCAGGGTCGCCTACAGGCCGAGCTACTCGTCAAGGCGGCGCGCTGCCGCGGCGTCGAGGCCCCGGTGGCAATCGATGCGACGGCGGGCTTCGGCGAGGATTCGCTGCTGCTGGCGGCCGCGGGATTCACCGTCGAGCTGTATGAGCGCGACCCGGTGATCGCGGCGCTGCTGGCCGACGGTCTGGCGCGCGCCGCCGGCGAACCGGCTCTCGCGGACGCGGTCTCCCGCATGCGCCTGCATACCGGCGACAGCCTTGCGGGGATGCGCAAGCTGGCCGAGCTCATCGCGGCGGGGGAGAGCCCGGCGCCCGATGTCGTCTACCTCGACCCGATGTTTCCAGGGCGCACCAAGAGCGCCGCGGTCAAGAAGAAGTTCCAGCTGCTGCATCACTTGGAACGGCCGTGCGATGACGAGGCCGAGCTTCTTGAGGCGGCCCACTCCGTGGGCCCGCGCAAGATCGTGACCAAGCGGCCGGTCAAGGGGCCGCTTCTCGCCGGCACCAAACCGAGCTACCAGCTTGGTGGCAAGGCCGTACGCTACGACGTGATCGTTCCACCCCGGCCTTAGCGGCGGGCGCCGGGCGACCGGCGGTATTTGGCACGGCGACGGGCGGTTGGCGGGACTTGGCGTAGCGGCGGCCGGCCGGCGGCACCGGGCGCAGCGGCCTTCTACCTCCACGGATGCGAGGTGAGGTGCCAGCCGCCGCAGTATTCGCACCGGTAGCAGGTGAGGCCACGGCGTCCGTGGTTCTCGCAGTCGGCGATCACGGCCTCGGCCTCCATGCGGCTGTCGTAGCGGTTCTTGCGCTCGCACGACTTGTAGCGAAAGGCCTCGTCGCGCTCGGCGTCCATCTCGTCGCGGCGCTCACCCTCGGCGGCAAAGAGGTCTGCCATGTCGACGCCCGTCGCCCCGGCGAGAAACTCGGATTTCTGCTTCGACCACGCCGAACGCTTCTTGCTGCCCATGGTGCCTCCCTGCTGTTTTGCCGCGCATGTCCCCGGCCGGCACTTCGGCCGCCCTGCGTTGCTATGATTGCTCGGAACGACGATATCGAACCGTCAAACAACATTGATACCCCAAGCGCGAGGTGCCTGTATGCAGATCAGAAAAACGCTCGAGACCGACATCGACGCCGTCATGGCGATCTTCGACACCGCCCGCGCGTTCATGCGTGCGCACGGCAACCTCGAGCAGTGGCCCGTGGGGACGCCGTCGCGCACGGCCGTCGAGGCCGATGTCGCGGTCGGCGGCAGCTACGTGTGCGAGGAGGACGGCCGTGTGGTCGCGACGTTCGCCTTCCTGCCGGGGCCGGACCCGACGTACGCGCAGATCGAGGGCGAGGGCTGGCACGGTGACGGCGACTACGCCGTGCTCCACCGCGTGGCGTCGGACGGTTCCACGCGCGGCGTGACCGCAGCGATGTTCGCCTTCGCCAAGGAGCGTGCGCCCATGCTCCGTATCGACACGCACGCCGACAACCGCCCCATGCAGGGCGCTATCCTCAAGGGCGGCTTCAGGCGCTGCGGCACGATCCGTCTCGCGAACGGAGACGCGCGCGTCGCCTTCGACTGGATCGACGACGGGCGTTGATGGAGCCGATGTGATTCCCCTAGGGAAATCACGCTCAGGGGCCTGCTACCGTGATTTTCCTAGGGGAATCACGTGGGGAATCACGCGGGGAATCACGCCGGCCGCCGCATGGGGCGTCGCGACGGCCGTTGGGGGATAAGGTCGAGTGGGGGAGAGGAAAGACATGGAAGAGACCGGGCAGCCGCAGGGGATCGAGGTGCGCGGGGCGCGCGTGCACAACCTCAAGGACATCGACATCGACATACCGCTCGGTAGGCTCGTCGGGATCGCGGGCGTGTCGGGCTCGGGCAAGAGCTCGCTTGCGCTCGGCGTGCTCTATGCCGAAGGGTCGCGCCGCTACCTCGAGGCCCTCAGCACCTATACGCGCCGCCGTCTCACCCAGGCCGAGCACGCCCAGGTCGACGAGGTGCTCCACGTGCCGGCGGCACTCGCGCTGCATCAGCGCCCGAGCGTGCCGGGTGTGCGCTCGACCTTCGGCACCATGACCGAGCTCAACAACTCCCTCCGCCTCCTCTTTAGCCGTTGCGCCGCCCATGTGTGCCCGCATTGCGGCAAGCGCGTGCCGCCGACGCTCGACGTGGCGGCGGGGCTCGCGCTCACCTGTCCCGCGTGCGGTCGCACCTTCTATGCGCCGAGTGCCGAGGACCTCGCCTTCAACAGCGGCGGCGCCTGCCCCACCTGCGGCGGCACCGGTGTCATGCGCGAGGTGGACGAGGCGAGCCTCGTGCCCGACGAATCCAAGACGATCGACGAGGGCGCGGTGCTGCCGTGGGGCACGCTCATGTGGGATCTCATGAAGCAGGTCGCGCGCGAGATGGGTGTGCGCACCGACGTGCCGTTTCGCGAGCTCACGGACCGCGAGCGCGACATCGTGTTCCACGGTCCGGCCGAGAAGAAGCACATCCTCTACGTTCCCAAGAACGGCGAGGGCGCGACGCCGCTCGACTTCACCTACTTCAACGCCGTCTACACCGTCGAGAACGCGCTCGCCAAGGTCAAGGACGACAAGGGCCTCAAGCGCGTCGCGCGCTTCTTGCGCGAGGGGCCGTGTCGCGATTGCGGCGGCACGCGCCTCTCCCCGGCGGCGCGGCGCCCACAGGTGCGCGGAATCGACCTGTCGCAGGCGCTTGCCATGACGCTCGACGAGGCCGTGACGTGGGTGCGGGGCGTCCCGGCCTCGCTCGCCCCCGAGATGCGCCCCATGGCCTCGGACATATGCGACTCGTTCCTCTCGACGGCGAAGCGCCTGGTCGAGCTCGGGCTCGGCTACCTCACACTCGACCGCGCGGGGTCCACGCTCTCGACGGGCGAGCGCCAGCGCGTGCAGCTCGCGCGCGTGGTCCGCAACCGCTCGACGGGCGTGCTCTACGTGCTGGACGAGCCCTCGATCGGCCTGCACCCGGCCAACGTCGACGGGCTCATCGGCGTGATGCGCGACCTCGTGGCCGACGGTAACACCGTGGTCGTGGTCGACCACGACACGCGCGTGCTCTCCGAGGCGGACTATCTGGTCGAGATGGGGCCCGTGGCGGGCGCGGGCGGCGGCAACGTCATCGCGCGCGGCACGGTGGACGAGGTCGAGCATGCGGCGGGCAGCCGTATCGCGCCGTTTCTGCGCGAAGCCGTGGAGGGGAGCTCGAGCCTGCGTATCCGTGCCGAGGTGCCGGCGGACGAGGTGTTCGACCGCGGGCATATCCGCATGGCCACGAACGCCATCCATACCGTGAAGCCGCTCGAGGTCGATATCCCGCGCGGTCGCCTCACCGCGGTGACGGGCGTCTCAGGCTCCGGCAAGACGACGCTCGTGCTCGAGACGCTCATCCCGGCGCTCAAGGCCGCTGCCGCGGGCGAGCGCCTGCCCGGGCACGTGCGCTGGGTGGATGCCGAGGGCATTGCACGGGCGAACCTCATCGACGCCACGCCGATTGGGGCCAACGTGCGCTCGACGGTGGCGACCTACACGGGCATCCATGACGAGCTCCGTCGCGCCTTCGCGCGTACGCCCGAGGCCAAGGCGGCCGGCTACAAGGCGGGGGCCTTCAGCTACAACACGGGGGCGCTCCGCTGCCCCACATGCGACGGCACGGGCTCGATCTCGCTCGACGTGCAGTTCCTGCCCGATGTCGAGATCGAGTGCCCTGCCTGCCGCGGATCGCGCTACGCCGAGGCGGCCTCGCGGATCCATCGTGTTGGCAAGGACGGTAGCGCGCTTACGTTGCCGCAGCTCATGGATATGAGCGTGGACGAGGCACTCGATGCGACCGTGGGGCTCAAGAAGGTGCAGGCGCGCCTCACGACGCTTCACGACCTGGGGCTCGGTTATCTGACCCTCGGTGAGCCCACGCCGGCGCTCTCGGGCGGCGAAGCGCAGCGCCTCAAGCTCGCGAGCGAGATGGGGCGCGTGCAGGACGACGCGGTCTTTGTGTTCGACGAGCCCACGATCGGCCTGCATCCGCTCGACGTGCAGGTGCTGCTCGGTGTCTTCGACGGCCTGGTCGCCCAAGGCGCCACGGTGGTGGTGATCGAGCATGACCTCGATCTGATCTGCAATGCGGACTATGTGGTGGACATGGGCCCCGGCGGCGGCGAGGCGGGCGGGCGCGTCGTCTGCTGCGGCACGCCGGGCGAGGTCGCCTCCTGCTCCGAGAGCGTGACGGGGAGGTACCTGTAGGCACCGCTCGACCGTTCGATCCCTCGCCGGTTGGTCCCGCTGCTAAAAACGTAAGGTTTTGCGTTTTAGAGTCGTTATTTGGCGCGTAATCGATAAAACCTTACGTTTTTGTCGATTGGGAAGGCCGGACGGCGGCCGAGGAGCAAGGTCCGGGGTGGGCCCGGCGGCGCGAAAATTAAAACGGGGCGGCGACCGTGATGGCCGCCGCCCCGGGGTAGCGCGTGTAGAGGGCCGGCTCCTGCAAGGCGCGAACCTGCAGGACACGCCGCGCGGCAAGCGCGGAGAGGAGCTACACCGGGTCTCGACATCCGGTTCGCCCGCCGGCCGCTCCATTGTAGCGCGCCGTGTGCGACAATGACCGGCGATATTGCCATCAAGGGAAAGGGCGGACACGGTTTGACGCAGGCGGTTATCGGAATCCTCGCGCACGTCGACGCCGGCAAGACAACGCTCGCCGAGGCCATGCTCTACGAGGCCGGCGAGATCCGTCGCCGCGGGCGCGTGGATGACGGCGACTCGCATCTCGACACCGATGCCATCGAGCGCGAGCGGGGCATCACGATCTTCTCCGCGCAGGCCGTGCTCGATCACGCGGACACGCACCTTATGCTCGTGGATGCGCCGGGACATGTCGATTTTTCTGCCGAGGCCGAGCGCACGCTCCAGGCGCTCGACTACGCGATCCTCGTCGTGGGCGCGAACGACGGCGTCCAGGGCCACACCGAGACACTCTGGCGCCTGCTCGCGCGCTACGACATCCCGACGTTCATCTTCATCAACAAGATCGACCTCGAGAACCCGGGGCGCGGGGCACTTATGGATGAGCTGCGCCGCCGGTTGTCTTCCGGTGCCGTCGATGCCGAGGCACTGCTCGCGGGCGATGTGGTCGCCGTCGAGGATGCGGCCTCGCTCGGTGAGACGGCGCTCGAGGAGTATCTGGACACGGGCGAGCTTTCGGCCGCGACGCTCCGCCGCATGGTTGCCGTGCGTGGCCTCTTTCCGTGTTTCTTCGGGTCGGCGCTCAAGGACGAGGGCATCAGTGCGTTTCTCGACGGTATGTGCGAGCTGATCGATGAGCGCTCGTGGCCCGAGGGTTTCGCCGCCCGCGTGTACCGCGTGAGCAGGGGAGAGCGTGGTGAGCGCCTCGCCTGGCTCAAGGTGACGGGCGGTGTGTTGCGGCCCAAGCAGACGGTCGACGTCGCCGGGGGCGCGGGATCGGGCGCCTCCGTGGCCGCGGTCGCCGCGGAGGTCGCCGGCCCGCAGAAAATCGACCAGGTGCGTATCTACAGCGGGGCTAAATTCGAGCTCGCGCAGGAGGTTCCTGCCGGCGCGGTCTGTGCCGTCACGGGCCTCGAGCGCGTGCGTCCGGGTGACGCCCTCGGTGCCGAGCCGGCAGGACGGGCGCCTGTCGTCGCCCCGGTCCTCACCTATACGGTGGCGCCCCGCGAGGCGGACGTTCATACGGTGTTCCGGGCCCTGCGTGAGCTCGCAAGCGAGGACCCGATGCTCGGCGTGACCTGGGATACCCATCTGGAGGAGATCCATCTGCAGCTTATGGGCGCCGTGCAGCTCGAGGTGGTCGAGCGCGTGCTTGAGGACCGTTTTGGTCTTGCCGTGGCGTTCGAGCCGGGTGGCATCCTCTATAAGGAGACCGTCACCGCACCGGTGGACGGTACGGGGCACTTCGAGCCGTTGCGCCATTACGCCGAGGTGCACGTTCGGCTGGAGCCGCTGCCCGCCGGGAGTGGGGTCCAGTTTGGCACCGTGGCCTCGACCGACGAGCTCGATCTCAACTGGCAGCGGCTCGCGCTTACCAATGCCATGGAACGCGACCACCTGGGCGTGCTCACGGGCTCGCCCATCACGGACGTGCGTATCACGCTCACGGGCGGCCGGGCGCATCCCAAGCATACCGAGGGCGGTGACTTTCGCCAGGCCACGTACCGCGCGATCCGCCAGGGCCTCATGGAGGCCGCTGCCGCGGGGACGGCGGCGCTGCTCGAACCGTGGTACCGCTTTGAGCTCGAGGTGCCGGCCGCATGCGTGGGGCGCGCGCTCGCCGATCTCACGCGCATGGCGGCAACGTTCGAGCCGCCCGCGATGAACGGGGAGACGGCTGCGATCGAAGGCCGTGTGCCGGCGTCGGAGATGCAGGACTACGCGCTGGACGTCGCGGCGTATTCCGGCGGACGCGGACATCTGTACCTGGAGTTCGCCGGCTACCTGCCGTGCCATGATGCCGAGCGCGTAATCGAGACGGCGGCCTATGACCCGGAGGCGGACCTGCCCAACACGCCCGACTCGGTCTTTTGCGCCCACGGCGCGGGCTATACCGTCAAATGGCAGGACGTGCCGGCGGCCGCTCACGTCACGGTGGACCCGGCGACCTTCCGCCCCTGGCATGCGGCGGATGCTGAGTTCTTCGGTCGCAGCGTGCGCTAGACGGGGTCCGGGGCGCTCGGGCTCACGTTGCGCATCGGGCAGAGAGGTAATCGGGTGACAAACACGAGACGACTGCCGATAGGTACAACTCGGTATAAGTTGGTATAATTTCGGCACCGAAAACGACGCAGTTTAGGAGGTCATCATGACGCCCAATCCCTTCAAGCCGACGGTGGGCAAGCGGCCTCCCGTGCTGATCGGGCGCGATGCGGTGATCGAGGATTTTGCCGAGGGTCTCGATAACGGCGCCGGCGCACCCGGTCGCCTGATGCTGTTGACGGGAAACCGCGGATGCGGCAAGACCGTGCTCCTGCGCGAGCTCCAACGGGTCGCGGCCGATCGCGGATGGGCGGTGATCTCCGATACCGCCTCCCTTGGGCTCTGCGACCGCCTGGCAGACGCCCTGCGAAGCGGCAAGCCCCACGTCGCATCTATGGAGATCGGTCCCAGCTTTGGTCGGACGTCGATTGAGGCGGCACGTGCCAAAGGGGAAACGTTGCGCGGGCTTGTGAACGATCGGTTGAAAACGGTGGGTCCGGGTGGCGGAATCCTCATCGCGATCGATGGGGCGCAGTCAGCATCGATCGAGGAGCTTGCGACGCTCGCCGTGCTCTATCAGCAGATTCTCGGCGATCAGGATGCAACGGGTCTGCCGGACGCAGAGCAGCGAGGTCTTGCGCTGGTGTTCGCGGGGCTTCCGAGCATGGTGGACGATCTGCTCGAGGAAAAGAGCGTGACGTTTTTGCGCCGCGCCCAACAGCGGACGCTCGGTATGGTTCCCTTGCCCGAAGTCCGCGATGCCTACCGGGAGACGGTCGGGGCTTCGGGGCTGGATATCTCCGGCGATGTGGCGGAATATGCCGCAAGCAGGAGCATGGGGCATCCCTACATGATCCAGCTCGTGGGCTATTACATGTGGCGCGCGGCCAGACGCCATGGGTCGGGGACCGTGACGCTCGGTGATGTCGAGCTGGGATATCGGGATGCCGAGGCGGAGTTTTTCGAGGCGATCGACGCACCGCTCTACTACGGGCTCCGCAGCCCACAACGCTTGTTTATCGAGGCGATGGCCCAAGATGAGGTGGGTCCGTCCCAGATGGCCGCGATCATCAAGCGTTGCGACCGTACCCAGAGCTGGGCGAGCAAGTATCGCGCGAGCTTGATTCGGGAGCGCGTGATCGAGCCGGCCGGCTATGGACTCGTGCGCTTCGCGGTCCCCATGCTGGGTGAGTGCATCCGCGAGAAGATCTTCTGGCACGACAGCGACAACTGACTCGGTTGAAGTGCGACATTCCAGCGATTTCCTCGGCTGCTAAAGCGTTTTATCAGCCGAGGAAATCGCTGGAAATCAACACTTCAATGAGCGCGCGGCACTATTCCATACCGGAGAATCCCGTCTGCCGCAGGGCCTCGTACAGCACGATGGCGGCGCTGTTGGAGAGGTTGAGCGCACTGATACGGTAATCGTCGGGGTCCACGAAGTTGCCGCAGATATCCTGTTGGAGGATTGCCTCATGGCTGTCCTCGGTATGCCCCAGCGCCTCCTCGTGCGCCTCCCAGGCATCAGCGTTGGCGAGCGAGTCGCGGTCGCGGAGCATCGGGATGCGCTCACAGCGCATCGGTGCGGCGGCGAGCAGCTCCTCGGGGATGCCGCTGCTCTCGCTGCCAAAGACCAGGAAGTCTCCGTCGCGGTAGGCGCTCTCGACATAAGTGCGCCGGGCTTTCTTGGTGAGCAGGTGCAGACGCTCGTCTGCGGGGTCGAGGCCGTTGCATGTGAGGAAATCGTCCCAGCCCGCGTACGTCGTCACGTCGAGATTCTGCCAATAGCCGAGTCCGGCGCGCCGCACGGTCTTGTTGTCGAGCGAGAACCCGAGGGGCTCGATCAGGTGCAGGCGGGCGCCCGCCACCACGCACGTGCGGCCGATATTGCCCGTGTTGGCGGGAATCTCGGGTGCGTAGAGGACGATGTTGAACATGGGCGACTCCTTGGTGCGTGGGCGGCGTACGGTCATGGGGACTCTAGCATACCGGCGCGCTCGACCCCCCCCTGCTTTGCAAAAGATGAGTGGCTCAAGACCCGCTCGGTTACTTACGCAGCACGGCAGTTTGCCGTAGGGTGAGCATGGACCGATATGCGACGCGAGGGGAATCCATGCACTATGATGACGGGGCGTTTTATCGCCCGCTTTTCGAGAACAACATGCTCCAGCTTCAGGTCGCGCACGGCTGCTCGCACAACCGGTGCAAATTCTGCGATATGTACCATGAGCCGTTCGCGATCTCGCCGCGCGAGGAGGTCCTGGCCGATCTGGACGAGGCAGCGGACTACTTTGGCGAGGCGGGGCGCGAGACGATCAGGCGCGTGTTCCTCACGGGCGGCAATGCCTTCTGCCTGCCGCAGCGCGAGCTCGTATTTGTGCTCGAGGCCATCGCCGAGCGGTTTCCCCGCGCGTCGGTGGGATGCTTCGCCCGCGTGACGGATATCGCGCGCAAGGGCGACGACGATCTCGCCGAGCTCGCGCGCCGGGGCGTGGGCGATATCTCGATCGGCACCGAGAGCGGCCTCGACGAGGCGCTCGCCACAATGGACAAGGGCTTTTCGGCGGCCGAGTCGCTCGAGCAGTGCCGTCGCCTCGGTGAGGCCGGGCTCACCTACGACCTGTTCTATCTGCTCGGGATGGCCGGTCATGGAGCGGCGACGGCTTCTGCCGAGGCCACGGCCGAGTTGTATTCAAAGCTTCATCCGCAGCGGGTGATGATCCATACCATGACGGCGTTTGCAGGGACGGAGCTTCGGCGAATGATCGATGCGGGGGAGTTCGCGCCGGCGGAAGAGCTCGAGACGATCACCGAACTGCGGCGCTTTGTCGAGCTGTTCGAGCCGGAGAACGATGTCTATCTCCTCGGTAACCACTACGGAAATGTCGCCCACCCGTGCGCGTGGCTGCCGTCGCAGCGGCGTGAGGTTCTCGAGTATCTCGATAGGCTGTTGGCGACGCAGGATGAAGGCGCGCTGGAGCGTCGCCGTGCCCAGATGACCTCGATATAGCGTTCGGGCAGCAAAACGCCCGGTCGGCATGGGCCGGCCGGGCGTACGGGTCAAAACCTGTAAAAATTAACCTGTCCCTTAATTGCAGGTTTAGGCGCGGTGCCAGTCGGTGAGGCAGGCATCGAGGCCGGCGATCACGGCGTCTTTGTCCATGTGGCGGCCGATGATGCACAGACGCGTCTCGCGGTCGCCCGTCTCGTCATCCCAATAGGCCTTGAGCTCGGGGTTCTCGGCCAGGATCTTCTGCTTCTCGGCCTCGGGCGCGGAGTCGACAAAGAGGCCGTTCTCCATGAGGCGCATCTGGTGCCCCGCCTGCTCGAACATGTAGCACATGTCGGGGTTCTGATCCTGCCACAGCGGACCCTTGACGCGGATGACC
>ERZ808240.1318-NODE-1318-length-31157-cov-11.835734_pt1 | contig 31157 bp, 19 predicted proteins | sample MGYA00521084_ERZ808240 | MGnify/ENA primary metagenome ERZ808240 (study PRJEB31516, sample SAMN03275571) | gut metagenome | biome: mammalia-associated habitat; material: feces | host: Papio cynocephalus | place: Kenya | collected 2012-08-06 ... | reverse complement strand
ATCAGCCAAAAGGACGTGCTCGACTACTACAAGAAGAAAAAGCCCCTGCCCAAGAAGGCGCTCTTCCTGATGTTCGAGGATGGACGCCGCGACACGGCGCTCTTTGCCCAAAAGATCTTGGAGAAGTACAACTACAAGGCCACGATTCTCTCGTATGCCGATAAATTCGCGGAACAGGATCCCAAGTTCCTCTCGGCCAAGGATCTCAAGGATCTTGAGGCCACGGGCTTTTGGGAACTTGGTACCAACGGCTACCGGCTTGCCTACATCAACGCCTACGACCGCTACGACCGCTATCTGGGACAGCTCACGAGCGATGAGTTCGTCAACGTGAACCAGTATCTGGGGCGCGATTACAACCACTATCTGATGGACTTTATCCGCGACGAGGACCGCATCCCCACCGAGACCGAGTCCCAGATGGACAAGCGCATCACCGCGGATTACGACAAGATGGAGCAGGTCTACACCAAGGAGTTGGGCCGCGTTCCAAGTCTCTACTGCATCATGCATTCCAACACGGGGCGCTTTGGCAACAACGACGCGGTGAGCGCGGTCAACGGGCGAAACCTCAAGGGCCTGTTCTCCATGAACTTCAACCGCGACGGGTTCGCGTACAACAACACCAAGTCGTCGGTGTACGACCTCACGCGCCTGCAGCCCCAGGCGAGCTGGAGCACCAACCATCTGCTCATGCGCACGCGGGACGACCTGCCCAAGGGCAAGAAGAAGCCGATCAAGTTCTATGAGGGCGACGAGTCCGTGGTCAAGCGGGACAAGTGCTCCTGGAAGCTCGACAAGGGCGCGGTCGAATACAAGCGCGACCGCCTGGTGCTCACCAGCCCCTCCGAGGGCGAGGGACGCATGACGCTGCGCTCCGGCGCGTGCGCCGACGTCGAGGTCTCGGCGGAGCTCATGGGCAACAAGGTCGGATCGCAGACGATCTACCTGCGCGCTGACAAGGACAACTCGAACTGTATCGGCGTTTCGCTTGAGAACAACCACCTCATCGTGTTCGAGAATATCGACGGCGGGCGCAACGAGCTCTTTAACAAGGACCTGCATGACCTGGTGCCCGCGTCCGAGCGGACCTCCGTCGAGGAGGACAAGCGCGATTCCCTCGCGACCGAGCTCGGCATGCGCGGGCGCTTCGCCGACAGCGCCGGAACGAGTGCCCTGTTCTATGCCGAGTCGTCGAAGGCCAAGGCCAAGTCGGCGGAGAGCGTCAAGGACGGAGCCGACGAGTACGTGCCCGAGATGCAGATCAACGAGACCGGCGACACCAAGCTCAAGATCGAGCTCACGGGCGACAAGATCGAGGTCTCCGTCGACGGGCAGAGCCTGACGGGCTCGCTTGACGTGACTCTTAAGAAAAAGGGCCTTGTCAAGGTGGGCGCCGCGTGGGGCGGCTGGGGCTACAGCCAGCGCAACGTTGCCGACGACGTCTACGACGGCGTGTTCAAGGATCTTGAGATCAAGACCGGCGGCAAGACGGTCTTCGACAACGGCCTGCATGGCCTCGATGCCGTGGCCGACGCCGTCTCGACCTGGTTCAACACGGTGCTCAATTGGTTTATCGTCAATCTCTAGGCCTCAAGGAAGGATGTGGAATGGATCGGTTGCTGAGCAGGCGGGGCTTTATCCTGGGCGCGTCGGCGCTCGCGGCGTTACCGTTGCTGGATGGCTGCACCGCGCGGCGCGATACCGCCCGTCAGGGATCCGCTCCGTCCAAGGGGTCTCTGGTGGGTGAGGAGATCTCGGCGCTCGCGAGCGAGGCCTCCTCGCTCTTGGTGTGGAGCACCTATTGGGACGGTACGGGCGACAGTTCGATCATCTCGAGGCATGCGCGCCAGATCTCGGCGGCGAGTCTGTTCGCTGCATCGTTCTCGAATGGCGAGCTTGTCGTGCCCGATGCTTTGCCGCGCACCATGCGGCGGATCCGGGCCGACGAGGGGCTTGAAGACGCCACGGTCTTTCTTTCCGTCGTGAACGACGTTGAGTGCGATGGCAAGACGGTCCAAAAGGACGCGGAAATCCTGAGAACCCTGTTCGAGACCGATGCTTTCTGCGCCCGGCACGCCCGGGAACTGGTCAAGCTCGCCCGGGACGGCGGATACGACGGCATCGAGGTCGATTACGAGAAGATTCGCAAGGACACGGCGCTATGGGAGCGCTTTCTCGTGTTCGAACGAGCGTTGATCGAGCGCGCCGGCGATGCCGGGCTGCGCGTACGGGTTGTTTTAGAGCCGAGCACGCCGGTGGACGAGGTCGGGTTTCTGGACGGTGCCGAGTACAGCGTGATGTGCTACAACCTCTGCGGCGTCGGCACCGAAGCGGGGCCCAAGGCGGATTGTGCGTTCCTGGACGAGATGGCGGGACGGTTCGGCGGCCTGCCGGGCGTATCGTTCGCGCTTGCGAACGGTGGCTATAGCTGGAAGGCTGGCACGACCGAGGCCGCGCAGGTCACCCGTGCCGAGGCGGAGCGGCTTATTCGGCAGAACAAGGCGAAGCCGTTCCGCGATGACGCGAGCGGGGCGCTTTCGTTTGCCTGCCGCGTGGATGGCGAAAGCCGTGAGATCTGGTATGCGGACGAGCGAACCCTCGCGCTTTGGGCCAAACGCCTCGCTCGTGCCTTGGGGGCAAAGGCCGATATCTGTCTGTGGCGCCTGTAGTGACGCATTCCCGCGGGTGGAGTGGGGCCGCTCTCCGTTTCGCTTCATGTTGCGCAACAACGTTGTCGCGCTGGCGCGTAGACTGAAGATGAACAGTGAAACCTTCGGCGAAAGGTCGATGACATGTTTTGTCCTAAATGCGGACAGCAGAATGCCGACGGGTCGGCGTTCTGCACCCGTTGCGGTGCCTCGCTCAAGGTGGCCGGCGCTTCCGTGGCTACCACGCCCGGCGCTACTGCCCCGGCGAACGGCTCCGCTCCCGCGATGCGTCCGGACATGACCCAGGCGATGCCCGTCGTCGCACCCGCGCCTCAAAAATCCAAGAGCAAGACCCCGGTCATCGTCGCCATCGCCTGCGCGGCTGTGGTGCTGATCGGCGGCGGGACGGTCTTCGCCCTCACGATGATGGATGGCTCGAACAACAGCTCCGGTACGCAAATCTCCAAGGTCGAAACCGGCTCCTCGGATGAGAAAGCCGTCTCGAAGAAGAGCGTTGACAAGAAGAAGAGCTCGAATGCGAATGGCTCGTCCTTATCGAATGAAAGCAAGGATACTTATGAGAACGAGAGCTTTTACTATGCGGATCCCAAGGCCGGTTCTGCGGATGCCGACGCTTCACTCAGCCAAGTCCATACCTGGAAGAGCGACCGCAACGATTACAGCATGTCGATTCCCGACCGCTTCCAGGTGACCAACGTGCCGGGCAACAACGCCGGTATCACCTACACGGATCCCGACACGGGCTTTGTGATCAGCCTCTCGTCCTACTACAACGCAAACGACGAATCGGCAAGCGAGCTCCTCGATAGCGCAGGCACCGCGGGCAAGGATGATCTCTACACCGCCAAGGATGCGGACTGGTACGTGGTGTCGTGGCGCGACGGCGACACAATCTATTACGAGAAGACGATCGTCTCGAGCACGGCGATCGCCACGGCGAGCCTGCAGTATTCGACCTCGAACCGTGACATGGGCTCGCAGCTTATCGATTCGCTGCTGCCCACACTCAAGTTCGAGTAGACGGTCCGGGGACGTTTGACCTCGGGCTCGGGAATGCTTGACGGGACGATTGGCTTGGGAGCGCTTGGAACTCGTCCCGAGTGCGCGCTGCTTGCGCTCGGCGCTATCGCCAGCGATCGAAAACGCCGATGACTGCCACTCCTGACAGCCTGTGGCTTATGGGCTAGACTAGGCTCCGATAAAAACCGATGAATGGGACAACAGCCTCCGGTTCCGTTGTCCCATTTTTGTTGAGGAATGTAGCCATGACGCAAGAGATGATGGACAAGACCTGCCGCGGCTTTGCCGAGGCGCTCGCCGCGCGCGAGCCCGTGCCCGGTGGCGGCAGCGCGAGCGCCTATGTGGGCGCGCTGGGGGCGTCGCTCTGCGCGATGGTCGCCCGCTACGGCGCCACGAACCCCAAACTCGCCGACCGGGCAGACGACCTCACGCGCGCGTTTGCCGAGGCCGATGCCGTCGCGCAAGAGCTTACCGACCTGGTCGCCGAGGACGTGAGCGCCTACGGCACCGTTTCCGCCGCCTACGGGATTCCGCGTGACGATCCGTCGCGCCCCGAGGCCATCCAGTCCGCGCTCCATGAGGCCGCGATGCCGCCGTATCGCATCATGTGCGCCGCCGCCCGCGCGCTGGCACTTCTCGAGGAGATGGCCGACAAGGGGTCACGCCAACTGCTCTCCGACGTCGCCTGCGGTGCCGTGTTCTGCCGTGCCGCCATGCAGGGCGCGAGCCTCACGCTCTTCGCCAACACCACGTCGATGCGCGACCGCGACCGCGCCGATGAGCTCGAGGCTGCGTGCGACAAGCTGCTCGACACCTGGCTCCCGCGGGCCGATGCGCTCGCCAAGCGTGCGGCCGATGCCGCAAGGAAGAGGGGATAGATATGGCCGATCTGCTGAAAGGGGCGCCCGTCGCGAAGGCGCTGACTGCCGAGCTCGCCGCGCGGGCCCGGGTGCTTCGCGCGGCGGGGTGTGTGCCCACGCTCGCCATCATCCGCGCAGGCGAGCGTGAGGACGACCTGTCCTATGAGCGCGGTGCCCTCAAGCGCTGCGAGAAGGTGGGTATCGAGGTGCGCCGCATCCTACTGCCCGCTGACGCCACGCAGGAGCAGCTGATGTCCGCGATCGCCGAGGTCAACAGGGATGACGGCGTTCACGGCTGCCTCATGTTCCGCCCACTGCCGGCGGGCTTCGACGAGGATGCGGCGGCCGCGGCGCTCGATCCTGCGAAAGATGTCGACAGCATGACCCCGGCCTCGCTTCTCACGACGCTTTCCGGCCGGGGCGAGGGATTCGCTCCCTGTACCGCCGAGGCGGTGCTCGCCATCCTCGACCATTATGGCGTCGAGCTCGATGGTGCCAAAGTTGCCGTGGTGGGGCGCTCGCTCGTGATCGGGAGGCCCGTCGCCGCGATGCTCACGGCGCGCAACGCCACCGTGACCACGTGTCACACCCATACGCGTGACCTTGCCGCCGAGTGCCGTGCGGCCGACATCGTCGTGGCGGCGGTGGGGCGTTCCCGCACGATCGGCGCGGATGCCGTGCGCGCCGGCCAGACGGTGATCGATGTCGGTATCAACTGGGACGAGGCTGCAGGCAAGCTCGTGGGCGACGTCGACTTCGAGGCCGCGGAGCATGTCGTCGATGCCATCACACCCGTGCCGGGCGGCGTGGGCGCCGTTACCACGGCGATTCTCGCCAAGCACGTGATCGAGGCGGCGGAGCGCGCGACACGATAGCGTCGTAGAGTCTGTTTCTCTGGTTGTCGGTCGGTTATCCTTCACGTTCCGAGCGGTCGTGGTCACAAAGGGTGCTTTGTGAAATGTGTAATCGACTTGGTAGCGTTACTTTCCGCTTAGAAGGGCCTCGCTATCAATATCGGATATCGATAGTGAGGCCATTTTTATGTTAAATGCTCCTCTTTACCGCTTCGATGCCGATCCGTTGTTCGCCAAACGGCGATTTTCTGTGCCACTAGGCTTGCAACACATTTCACAACGTGCGTTTTGTGACCACGAGCCATACCGTTACAGGCTGAGCGATGTTGATTCAGTCAAGTTGGGGCGCCGATTCGAGTGGCTCGCGGCCGAGCACTCGTTCATGCGCGCCGCTCGAAAAGGGATACACTGATGACGTTTAAATCCCGCTTTACACAGGAGGGCATATGGCCTGCACCACGATCTTGATCGGCAAGAAGGCGAGCTATGACGGTTCGACTATCATGGCGCGCAACGAGGACAGCTCGAACGGCGTGTTCGAGCCCAAGCGCATGTGCGTCGTACACCCCGATGAGCAGCCGCGCACGTACACGAGCGTGCTCTCCCATCTCACGTTCGACCTACCTGCGGATCCCATGCGCTACACGAGCGTGCCCGACGTGCTGCCGGGTCACGGCATCTGGGCCGAGGCCGGGTTCAACGAGCTCAACGTGGCCATGACGGCAACCGAGACGATCACCACCAACGAGCGTGTGCGCGGTGCCGACCCACTCGTCGAGTACGTGCCCGCCAAGGGTCGCGAGGGCGAGCCGTGCTACGTGCCCGCGAAGGCCGGAGGGCTGGGCGAGGAGGACCTCGTGACCGTGGTGCTGCCCTACGCCAAGTCCGCGCGCGACGGCGTGCGCATCCTCGGCGATCTGCTCGAGCGCTACGGCACGTATGAGAACAACGGCATCGGCTTCTCCGACGTCGATGAGATCTGGTGGCTCGAGACTATCGGCGGCCACCACTGGATCGCCAAGCGCGTGCCCGATGACGCCTACGTGACCATGCCCAATCAGCTCGGTATCGACAGCTTCGACCTCGATGACGCCGAAGGCGCGCAGGCGGAGCATATGTGCTCGGCGGACCTGCGCTCCTGGATGGCAGAGCATCACCTCAATCTCACCTTGGGCGCCGAGGACGGGAAGCCCGCGAGCGTCTTCAATCCGCGCGAGGCCTTCGGCTCGCACTCCGACAGCGACCACGTCTACAACACGCCGCGCGCCTGGTACATGCAGCGCTGCCTCAACCCGAGCGATGTCTGGGACGGCCCTGAGGCCGATTTCACCCCCGAGAGCGACGACATCCCCTGGAGTCGCGTGCCCGAGCGCAAGCTCACCATCGAGGATGTCAAGTACGTGCTCTCGGCCCACTACCAGGGCACGGAGTTCGACTGCTACGGCAGCAAGGGCACGCCCGCCACGCGCGGCGCCTATCGCCCCATCGGCATCAACCGCAACAGCCAGCTCGCCGTGCTGCAGCTGCGCCCCTACGCCGCTCCGGCCTATCGCGCCGTGCAGTGGATGGCGTTTGGGTCCAATCCCTTCAACGCGCTCGTGCCGCTTTACGCCAACGTCGAGGAGATGCCGGAGTACCTCGCCGGCACCGAGGCGCGCGTGACGTCCGAGAATTTCTACTGGGAGAACCGTCTGATCGGCGCTCTGGCCGACGTGCGCTTCCATGAGTGCGGCCGCGCTGTCGAGGATTACCAGGAGAAGGTCGGCGGCATGGGGCACAAGATGCTGCACGACGTTGATGCGATCGCTGCCGGGCTCGATGAGGCCGCGGTGCCGGCCAAGCTCGCCGAGGCCAACGCCGCGCTCGCAGACTTCCTGCGTACCGAGACCGACGCCCTTTTGGGCAAGGTCCTCTACACGGTGAGCTGCGCGATGCGCAACAGCTTTGCGATGAACGATAACATCCGATAACTGGGTACAAGAACCGATACGTGTATGACGACGATTGGAGTCACAATGGCTTTGAAACTTGACCAGCTGGTGAACGGTGCGATCAACGTGGGCTTCGGCGCGGCCGCCGTCGCCGTCGAGGGCAGCAAGAAGGTCCTCGACGACCTCAACACCAAGGGCGAGAAGGTCCGCCACGAGGCCGGCACGCCCGACATCGCCCGCAGCGTGTCCGATATGTTTGAGCAGGCCGGCGGCACCATCTCGGACCTCACGGAGCGCCTGGGTATGCAGGGCGAGACCGCGGCCCAGCGCGTGCTCGACGAGCTCATCCTCGCCCGCGTGCGCGTCATGTCCGCCCCGGAGCGCACGGCGTTTCTCGCCCATGTGCGCGACATCGTCGATTCCGTCGAGGACAACGTGACGTCCGTGCCCGTCGAGTCCGTCGAGGCCGATGAGGCCGAGGACGACGAGCCCATCGAGGATGCCGAGTAGCACCGCAGATGGCAGATTCCACCACCGATCCGCAACAGAATCCGCTGGATGACGAGACGTCGGTCGTCGACGAGGTCGAGGCCGACGTCTCCGCCGCCCGCAAGCATCTCCGCGCCGTGGACATGGTGCCCGACGAGCCCGAAGCCATGGCGCCCGACGATGAGTATCAGCTCACGCCCGCCGGCCGCCGCGAGCGTATCGGGCAGATCGTGCGCCTGGTGCGCAAGTACCGCGCCTGGGATAACGTCACACCGGTCCGCCTGCGTCGCCTGCTCGAGGAGCTCGGCCCGATGTTCGTCAAGATGGGGCAGATCCTCGCCAACCGGTCCGAGATCCTTCCCCAGCGCTTTTGCGACGAGCTGCGCCGTCTGCGCTCCGATGTCGAGCCCGTGCCCTACGAGGTGGTGCTCCGCTGTCTCGAGGAGGAGTACGGCCAGCGCCTGGGCGAGATGTTCGACGCGATCGACCCCAACCCGCTCGGCAGCGCCTCGCTCGCCCAGGTCCATCGCGCCCGCCTGGTGACGGGCGAGGATGTGGCCGTCAAGGTGCAGCGTCCCGGCGCGCAGCAGGTCATGGCGCAGGACATCGATATCATCCGCTCGGTGGTGCGAATCGCCTCGAAGTTTGTCAAGACGGATCAGTTCGTCGACCTGCACGATGTGGTCGAGGAGCTGTGGTCGTCGTTTCGCGAGGAGACGAACTTTCTCGCGGAGGCGCGAAACCTCAACGACTTCCATGCGTTCCACGAGGGTACGCCGGGGATCTCGTGTCCCAAGTCCTACCTCGAGCTCTGCACCGAGCACGTGGTGGTCATGGACTACATCGATGGTATCTCGATCGGCAAGCCCGAGGAACTCAAGGCCGCCGGCTACGACCTGGAGAAGATCGGCGGGATGATCGTCGAGGACTACTCGACGCAGGTGCTCGACGACGGCTTTTTCCATGCCGACCCGCACGCCGGCAACATCATCCTCAAGGATGGAACCGTCTACTTTATCGACCTCGGGATGGTCGGACGCATGTCGAGCCATGACCGCGGGATCGTCAAGGACATGATCTTCTCGGTGGCCGAGGGCGATGTACCCAAGCTCAAGGACTCGCTCATGCGTTTCGCCGTCACGCGCGGCGACATGGCCGAGCTCGACCACTCGGCGTTTTTGGCTGACCTCGATTTTATCGTCGACGATTTTGCAGGGCTCGACCTGCGCGATCTCGATATCGGGGCGTTTCTGACGTCGCTGCTCAACCTGGCGCGCCGCTACGACGTGGAGCTTCCGAGCGTGGTCACGATGTTCGCGCGCGGTCTCGTGACGCTCGAGGGCCTGCTCACGGAGTATATGCCAGACGTCAACATGATCGAGATCATCCAGACGCACATCAAGAACGAGAAGAGCGCCTTCGAGCGGGTACGCGACATGTCGCGCGACTTTGCGGGGATGAGCTATCGGGCGGCCAAGGGGTCGCTCGAGACGGCCGAGTACATGGGGCTCGCGTCGCGCATGCTCACGCGTGGGCAGCTCAAGGTCAACACGCAACTGTCGAGCTCGGACAAAGCGCTGCGACAGCTCGGCGGCATCGTCGACCGCATGTCGATGTCGATTGTGATCGCGGGTCTGTTCATCGGGTCGTCCGTGGTCTACTACGCGCGTATCGAGCCGGTCATCTTCGGCGTGCCGGTGATCGGCTTTTTGGGCTACGTGAGCGCCCTCGTGCTGGCATTGATGCTCGGCCGCGAGATCTGGCGCAACAGCCACGGCCACCGCAAGTGACCTGCAAATTAGGGACAGGTTTATTTTTGCAGGTTTTATCTGCGGAAACGTGCATCTGTCCTTTTGAACCGTTCCCGGTTGCGTTGGGTGAACGATTAACCTGCAAAAATATACCTGTCCCTAACTTGCAGGTTTTGGGAGGGGTTCCGTCTGAGTACGGGACATTTTTGCGTGATACCATATCGACAGTAATAATCGATGGCCTAGATGGTGGTGCGGAGACGCACGAACGCGCGGTCTGCCTGCGCGTTTGGGAGAATCGGGGTGCAAGTCCCCGGCTGTACCAGTAACCGTAATTCCTCGTGCCCGGGACCGCGCGCCGCAGATCGGACGGCGTGCCCGGGCAGCTAAGGTTAAGTCGGATCGCCTCCCATCTTGTGCGCGGCCCCTCGCGAGCTGGCGAGGTGCACGCGCTGGGCTCTGGAGGGAAGGAGGGTCCGTTTGGACGGACTCGATCGCGACGTCGCGAGCAACGTCGGGTTCTCGCATGGACGGGAACCGCAGCAAAAGATCAGAGGACAGATGAATAGCATGGACGAGGGCGCCGAGCTCACTGAGCTCGGTCTGCCGAGCGCTCACCGCCGTGGTCATCGCGCTGCCGTCGCGCGTGGTGTGGCCAAGCGCGGCATGGTCGTGTTCCTGGCCTTCGCGATGGCCTTTAGCACCACGCCCGCCCAGATGTGGGCCGACGGTGCCGAGGGCATCGCCGAGGCGGTGACTCAGACTGGTGAGGACGACGGCACGGCCGTGGATAGCGCTGCCGAGCAGAGTGCCGCGGTGTCTGCGGATGCGGGCAACGCGGGTGCCGATAGCGCCGCGGGCAGCGAGAGCACGGCGGCAGGGGAGAGTTCTGCCACGAGCGCGGAGGCAACGTCAACCGCGGCTCAAGGTGCGGGCTCCGAGCCCGGCGATGGGTCGGCTGCCAGCGCCTCGACCCAGGATGCAGCGGCTCAGCAGTCTCAGGAAAACAACGGCGCCGTGGCCGTCCGGAGCCTTTCCAGCTCGGCCAAGGTATATATCCAGGATTCCAAGGACAAGAACAGCTCGTGGTCGACGAAGTCCGGCACCCTTAAGGTCGGCGACGTCCTGTGGGCCAATATGTACGATGGCTCCAGCTCTGCCGCCAACCCCGGCACATGGACCTACACCTGGCTCGCCGGCTCGAAAAAGAGCGGCAACGCCGCCGACTATACCGAGGTCGTCGGCCACGATCAGTCGCTCGCCGTCACCGACGCGATGGCGGGCAAGTACTTTATCTGCAAGGTCACGGCCGACGGCAAGGACTATTACAGTCCCGCCAAGAGCTACGGCGAGGGCGTCAATAGCAACTACATTCCCGGTCCTGTGCTTGCGGCCGGACAGGTCGAGCTTTACAAGGTCGAGCTCGACAAGAGATCCCCCAGCGTCGGCGATACGCTGACGGCAACCGCCTACACCGACCATTCCACCAAGGTCACCGACGATATCAACGTCAGTTACACGTGGAGCTATGCGGACAGCTCCTATGGCCCGTACACGACCATCGAGGGCGCGACGGGCGATACCCTTGAGCTGGCCGCCGCGCACAAGGGCAAATACATCAAGGTCGAGGCGACGGCTGGCGTCAACACCGAGTCGGCGAAGACGTCCGACCCGGTACTCGCCAAGGGCGCCGTCAAGCTCGCCGCCGTCGAGCTCAAAGCGAATTCCACCGAGATCGGCGCGACGCTTACCGCCAGGGCCTATACGGGCTCGAGCTACAGCCCTACCTATGTAGATAACTCCAAGGTCACCTACACCTGGAAGAAATACAAGGGCAGTTCGTCGCCGAGTTATTCGACCTCATGGGAAACGATCGAGGGCGAGTCCGGCCCCACGCTGACCGTCACGGACAACCTTGAGGGCTGCTACGTCACCGTCTCCGCGAACGCGGGTGCGAATGATGTGTCGTTCGGCAATTACTCCGATGGCTACGGTGTCGGCCCCTTCAAGCAGGCCGGTGCAGTGGACATCTACTCCGTGATGCTGGCCCCGGCGGGCTCGACTTCGGGCAGCTATGTCTACTGCGTGGGCGATACGGTCCAGGCGCTCGCCAAGGAGAAGGGAGCGTCGGACTACATCGATGATTCCAAGCTCAACTTCCAATGGCAGCAAAGCGACACCAAGAACGGCACATATGTCGATATCGCCGGCGCCACTGCGAGCGAGCTCAAATTCAATGCGTCGTTCGAAGGCAAGTTCGTCAAGTGCGTCGTCTCTTCCAAGATCGGTTCGAGCACCTATGCCTCGCGCGCGACCAACATGGTTGCCAAGGCAGGGTCGGTTAACATCACGTCTGTCAAACTGAGCGCCTCGGACAAAGTCAATGTCGGCGATACACTGATGGCGACGGCTAAATCCGGATCAAGTGACGTCACGGACGACGAGCATGTTGCCTGGTCCTGGTACACCAGCTCCGACTCCGGCGCGGGCGCCGTCTGGACCAAGGTCGATGGCGTCACGGGCAACACGCTCGATATCACGCAAGCCTATCTCGGCAAGTACATCAAGGCCTGCGCCGACGGCGGCTACGGCGACGAGTCCGCGACGGCCGGCCCTGTTGTCGAGGCTGGCGCGGTTACGCTGCACCATGTTGAGCTCTCCGGTACGCCCAAGGTCGGCAACACATTGACCGCCGCGGCGTATGTGAGCAGCTACACCGAGGTGTCGTCGACCGACAAGGTCCACTACCAATGGCAGTATGCCGACTCCAAGACGACCTCGGATATCCTGTTCAAGAACATCGAGGGTGCCGCTGACGCCGCGACATATACCGTCACGACTGATATGGTGGGCAAGTATATCCGCGTCAAGGCCACGAGCGACGGTTCGGTTGTCAGCACCATTCAGAAGAGCTATTACGGCTCGACGAGTGTCGACCCGCTGGGCCCCGTAACCCTTGCCGGCCAGTACGAGCTCAGCGCCGTCGAGATCAAGGATGTCACGAGCGCTATCCTTCAGGTCGGTCGTACGGTCACCCCGCAGGCCAAGATCTCGTCCGGCTATTACGACAAGGATGCCCCTGCGGACGCCAAGCTCACCTACACCTGGTACGCCAAAGGCGCCGATGACGCCGATTGGACCAAGGTCACCGACGGGGTTGCTGCAGACGGAACGCTGACCATCGGGGGGAGCCTCGCCGACAAGTCGCTCAGGGTCGAGGCGTACTCGTTGGCGAACACCGTCGCCTGGACATCTGGCACCACCGTAACCAAGGCGGGGGAGTATAACCTCAGGCGCGTGATCACCACGCCGCAGGCAACGAGTTCCAATACGCATCTGATCGCCGGCGATGCCGTTACCGCCGAGGCGCAGTCGATTCGTGCGGACGGAAGCACCACCAACGGCATCAAGGTCACCGATGGTGTCACCTTTGCTTGGTATGTTTCTGACTCCGCGGACGGTGAGTTCTCCAAACTCGACGGCGTCGACGGCGCGAGCGTCACGGTTCCCGATGCGACGGCCGGCAAGTACCTCAAGGTCGTCGCTACGAGCGGCACTTCGAGTGTCGAGACGACGTTTGCCAACAAGGTCATCGACCGCAACTCGATCGACGCCGTGGTCCAAAAGCTCAACGATGCCAGCGTCAAGCCTTCCCCGGTCTATGGCGAGGACACCAACATCAATGATGTTCTCGAGGCTAAGATCGCCAAACTCGGCTTTGAGGGCGTGACAGCCCAGGTCAAGAGCGTCGATTTCTCCGCGACCGACGTCAAGGCCACGGTCGGCATTTCCGCCGCTGACGACAAGACCAACGGCGACGTCACATTCTTCTACATGGACCCGAACGATTACTCGGGTTACAACTTTGACGGTCTACGCCGCGCAACCGTGACGTTCGAGCTCACCAAGGACGGCAAGACCGCCGAGTACAAGCCGGGCAGCGTCACCGTTCCCTGGGACGAGGACATGCTGCAGCAACGTCTCGACAACGTTGCGGCCGATCTCGCGATCGGTTATGCGTCCGGCGACACGGCCGAGTCCGTGATGGGCGATCTCACGCTGCCGTATCGCGCCGGCAGCGCAAATAAATATGAGGTGACCTGGGAGAGCTCGAGCGACCAGGTTAAGGTTGGTCGCGACGGGTGGGAGGACTACACCGGCAAGGTCACACGTGCCGGTTCCGACCGCGACGTCACGCTAACCGCCACGGTCAAGCTGCTGGCGAACGCCGGCGGTTCGGATACCGGCATTACCGGCAGCCATATCTTCGACCTCACCGTCAAGGGCGACCCCCAAAAGGTCGCCGCCGATAAGAAGGCCCTCCAGGCGAAGGTCGACGCCGGTTTCACGTACGATAACGTCAAATACTCCGGCAGCGACACTGTCGCCGACAAGGACGGTCTGACCGACGACCTGCAGATGCCGCGTACGAGCGTGCTGGGCATCGACGGCAAGTACTACGACGTCAAGTACACTGCCAGCACCGATGACATCACGTTCAACGGGTATCGCGGCACGGTTTATCGCCCCGAGCCCGGTAAGGACGCCGCGGCCACCAAGATTACCCTCACGGTGACCGACAAATCCAACCCCGAGATCGCCGCGACCAAGACGCTCGACTATACGATCGCGCCCCAGAGCCAAGATGAGCTCGATAACGAGCTGTGGTATATGCAGCTTGCAAAGTCCTCGTTCTATCTGGGGCTTCTGGATGGGCAAGATGTTGGTAACGTCACCCAAAGTCTTCATGCGCCCGTTAAGGTGTATGGTCGGGGCTCCGGTGTCACGGCTGCCGTCAATTGGTGCTATTCGGCTGATGAGGCCGAGGGGCATTCCGGCATCGTCCCGGTTGAGCTCGACGGTTATGACAGCATGGGTTCGCAGGGTTGGCGCCTGTACAAATCGAGCAAACCGAGCGTTATCGCGCACGAGAACCTTGTTCTGACACAGCCTGAATACAACACCAAAGTCACCATCACGGCCCGTCTTTCAAGCGAGAAATACGCCCGCTATGCCGAGCGCTATCCCGACAACGAGGATTATGCGGCCCTTGCGAACCAGGACGTTTCGGCCACGGTGACTGTTAAAGGCTCCTCGGGGCAAGATAATCCAAACGCAGGTAAAACGAAAACGGTTACCGCCAAGGTGACGGGTGTCAGCGCGAGCGATGCCTCGGGCAATTACTCCGAGCAGACGGTAGCCCCGCTCTCCGAAGTCACGGTTCCCGCGGATGAGGATGTTTCTGCCGAGACGGTCCTCGAGCAACTCATGAAGGACGCCGGATGCACCGATATCGAGGCAAATGCATGGGGCCTGACGAGCGCTAAGATGTCGGACGGTCGTGTTCTCGGGACAACGAGCTCGGCCCCCTACAGCTACTGGTCGTTTTATGTCAACGGTAATTATGCAAGCGTCGGTGCCCCCGCTTACTATCTCAAAGACGGTGACTTTGTCGAGTTTCGCTACGTAAAGGGTGACGGAACTCAGGTTCCCGGCAGCGAGCCGTCGACCAACCCTTCGGCCGAGCACCCTGAGGTGGATGTTGATTGGAACGGCTATGCAAACGGAGGCAACGGCTCGATCTCTGGGGCCCCGACGCCGACGACCGCTACGGCCAATCCCTCTTGGGCTTCCGATATTCTGACCGAGGAACAACAGAACGCCGGCGCGAGCGCCACAGCATCCGATCCACTGATTATCGACGGCGACGTTTATATGGTGACGGGTGCTTCAATCTGGGGCGGCAAAACTTGGAATGCTCGCCTTGCGGTCTTTGACGGCGATACGGGAGAGCTCAAAAAGAGCGTCGATCTTGCCACTTCGATGGATTCGACCTGCCGACCTGTCTATGCGGATGGAATCATTGTGATTCCTCTTGCGGGCGGTGCGCTGCAGGCGGTTTCCGCTAAGACGCTTGAGACCATTTGGTACGTACCTGCAACCGGCGGCCAATCTCTTTCGAGCTTGACTGTCGATAGCGGCTATGTGTATGCGGCGACGCTTCTTAAGTTTGGTGAGAAGCAGGATGCATACAAGGCGGTTTCCGGCGCAGTTCGTCGTTACAACTTGAAGACGGGCGCATTGGCGGCTACCTATGCCAACGATGAGGCCGGCTATTATTGGGCGGGCGGCGTTGTCGTTAACGGTTACTACGTTGTCGGTGATGACTCTGGTTGTGTCAAAGCGCTCGATGCCAACTTGTCAGTGGTTTCTTCGGTAAAGGTCGCGGACGGCTATCTGCGTACGGCGCTCGTCGAGCATGATGGCTATCTGTATGCGGTATCGCGCGACGACGGCGTGCTGCACAAGCTGTTGATTTCCTCGACGGGTGAGCTATCCGAGGCCGGTAAGGTCGCGATTGCGGATTACTCGACATCGACGCCGACGTTCAGCGGTAATTACGCATTTATCGGTGGTCGTTTAACAACGGGAAGACACCCGTATCAGGGTGTCTTGAGCATCGTGAATCTTTCGGATATGTCGGTGGAACAGATCAAACAAGCGGACGGCAAAGACCTTTCTTGGGAATCAAAGAGCACGCCGCTGGTGTCTGTTGTTGACGGCGAGACTTACGTTTATTTCACGCTTAACGGAGCAGAAGGCAACTGGCCTACTTATACATCCGGCGGCGGAGTGTATATGTACCGTCTGGGTGATGAGCAGGCAAGGCTACTGTTCGATGCAACGGGCGAGTATGCCAACTATTGCATGGCCTCTATCGCTGCTGATTCTAACGGCAATTTGTTCTATACCAATGATTCTGGTCATCTCTTCTGCATCAAGGCCACGAGCTTCAAGGTTAAGCTCGATGCCGGGGTTACGGTGGAAACGAAAATTTGCGCGGGCGGATCAAAGCTCTCAAAGCCCGCCGACCCGGTGCGCAAGGGCTACACCTTCTGCGGTTGGTTCACCGATGCCGCGTGCCAGCATGCATACGACTTTGACACTGCAGTGACATCGGCGTTTACGCTCTATGCCAAGTGGACCAAGAATTCCGAGAAATCCGAGGATAACAAGGGCGGCAACAACGGTGATAACGATGGCTCAGCCAACAATAACGGCGGCAAGCCTAGCCAGGCCAGCTCAGGTACCGCTGGCAAGCAGGCCGGAGGCACGGTTCCCGCGGCTCACGCGGCGGTAAGCTCCGAGACGCAGGAGGAGAAGCTCGGCGACTCCAAGTCCTCTGACGACCAAAAGTCCAAGAAGGACTCGAAGGACGCCAAGAAGAGCGGCCGCTCCGTCAAGGGCTCGGGCTCCAGCACCTCTTCCTCGGGGGCGACTCGTACTGCCAAGGGCGTCGTGTTCGATGGTGCCTTTGGTGTCGACGCTATCAACCCCTGGGCTATCGCCGGCATCGCGGTCGGCGTGGTCGGCCTGGCGCTGATCGCTTGGTTTATGTTTGGTCGCCGCAAGGAGGAGGACGATGTCCGCTAGGCGTGATGAGACGCCTGAGGTCGAGCCAGGTGAGTCTGAAAAGTCCGATAAGCCGTTCATCCAGCTCGACGGGAACAAGAAGGACGCCGCTTCGGCGGCGTCCGCCGAGCGCTCCCACGTCGTTGCCGGCGTGCTCGCTGCAGCGTGCATCGCGCTGATTGTCATTTCACTCGGCTTTGTCCACACCACATCCGGTACGGCATGGTCGCTTTCATGGATCAGCGAATCTATTGGATTGAGCTCGAGGTCAGCGGCATCCTCTCGAACGGGGAAGAATGCCGATGGTCCAGGTGCGTCGAACTCGGATGCGTCCGAAGACTCCGCCGGCGACGCGAAGGGTGACAAGGGCAAAGAAGCCGATAAAGAATCCAAGGGTTCGAAAGATTCCAAGGACGACAAGAAGTCAACGGATGACAAGAAGACCGAGTCCGACGATTCGAACGCAGACGCCGACGGTGCGTCTGCACAGAATGGTGAGGGAAGCGCTGCCGCTGCCGGCGGAAGTTCGGCTTCCGGCGGAAGTTCGAGTGCGAACAATTCTAACGGCGCCGGTGCGTCCAACGGCGACGCTTCATCTAATTCCAGCGGCGGGCAGAAAGACGATGGGCTCATCAGCGTGACGGTTTCGGTGACCTCTTCGGCTGTCGGTAACCCTGTCTCCGCTGGCGGAACGTACCGTTTCCAACAGGGCGCTACGGCCTACGATGCCCTCTGCGCCCTGGGGCTTTCCGTCAACGCCCATGGCTCGCAATATGGTACGTATGTTACGGCTATCGGCGGTCTGGCCGAGAAGGAACACGGCGGCTCGAGCGGCTGGATGTATTCCGTCAACGGTTCAACGCCGATGACGGCCTGCAGCAATTATGTGCTGTCGAGTGGCGACAACGTCGTCTGGTATTACGTAACGGGCTAGGCGATCGAAAAAACAATCTCGGAACTGTAAGATCGGGCGACCTGACTCAAATCTGGCCGCCCGCTGATGTTTGCAAACATTTTTATTAGGGGCTATTTGCTCGTTACTAAACTGGTCCCATATCTACCGCTGTGCAGTTATCCCAGATATGTATTTCTGGGAGCGTGCCATTATGAATTTTGACTGCTTTCATTCGCTATTTGTGTGCTATGTATCTCAATAATGGCTGAATTTGGTGCGAATATGCTCGGTTAAAGGCGGCCCATGGATGTGATTTGGAGGTTCGAGATCAAAATGAGGGGTAGTAATAAAAATTAATAGTACATATCTGTGAAAACTGCTCAAGCGGTATTCCAGGCTGCTTCTAAACCGGCGGAAGGCCTATTCCCTCTCGTAAATCGTTGAGCAGGCGCTCCTGGCGTTTCCGATACCCTTTGAAACGATACTGGATTCGTTTGCCAGCCCGCTTATGAAGAATCATCGCAAGAGCCTCGAGCGCGGTGATATCTTTCATCTGATCGCGATTGATAACGAACACCGTCACGCCCATTGCTTTGAGTCCGTTGTTTCTTTGGCCATCATGGATACGGTAATTCATCTCTTCGTGCCCGATACCGTTGTATTCCAGATCGGCATCGGCTTCCTCAAGATAGGCATCGCAGATCGCATATGGTATGCCTTGGGCCATGGTCTGGGCGATTTCATCAAAGTTGATCTGATGGTTGAGTTTGAACCCTTTACCTATCGAGCCGCAACCGAATCCGCCGTGTCGAAGCGGCAGACTGAACATCGCGAAGCACATCGATTCGGCCGGGGAGGCCGAACCGGCCTTGATGAGCTTGACTGCCATTCGAAACGTACTGTCCTCCGAGCTCTTTGACCACGCCGCCATGCTGATCAGCTGCGGAATCGTCACGGCCGGTTCGCAACCGTAGTGCGCTTGTTCGACCGGGACTTCGAAATGGGAATCGTCATTACCGGCGTTACCGGTGTCACCGCCGTTCCCTTCGTCGATGATCTTCTCGTATGGCTCGGGATAGATTCCGCCCCATTCGATATGCTTTGTCGCCTCGGCAGGTAGGGAATATGTTCCAGCGAGTTCCATGAGCAGCATGACTACGGCACCCAAGGTCTTTCCCCGAGAACATAGTAGTGCCGTGAAAGCGGGGCTTGTCGCATACAAATCTTGCTCGACACGCATGAGCGCTTCCGCCGGCAATGTCTTTGATAGCACGTGCTCGCGAATGCGTTGCGTTCTGCGACGGTTTGAACCGTGAGCAAGTAAGATATCGAGCCACTCGTCACCGTTGTCGTCATCCCAAAATCCGAGCGTTGCCAGATGCACCTTGTCGATATCCGATTGTCGTGGCACGCATGAGATAAGGGCCCTTTTCTGTTCGTCCGGATCGATGGACTTCCAGGTCAGGGTACCGCGCGTTTGACGTTGATGCCGAATCGCGCGTAGGGCGGACATATGTGACAACACGATGCTCATGGCAAGAAGATACCTTGTCGAGATGGGCAACGGGAGTCTTGATAAATTGCCAAATGTGGATTTCGGACGGTAAAACGTTTAAGCAATCCCAAGCTCGTGGATGAGACCCCTAAAAGGCAATGTCGGCACCAGAGCTTGACGGATATTCGATGTAGGGGTTGTGAAGTTTGAAAAAAAGAGCCCTCGTTTGAGGGCTTTAATCAACTTCAGGATAAACCGGTGAGCAGTGTTAAGACCGAGCGCCTTCGAGGAACATACGACGACTGAAGTAGTTGTACCAGGTCACCAAGAACGTTGCGATGGCCTTCATCGCCTGATAGCCGATGCTCAAAAACGTGACGCCCACGAACATGTACAGGTCGTTGAGGCCCAATCCGATGATGGAGAGAATCGTGAAGATCGTGAACTCACGTTTACGGCTCATGCCCTCCTTATGGGCGAACACGTACTTCATGCTCAGTGCGTAGTTGACGATGACAGACGTGACGAATGAGACGGTCGTGGCTACCAAGAACTCCATGTGGAACCACTCGACGAGGGCGATCAAGAGACCCCAGTCGATACCGAAGGAAATCAATCCCACGACAGCGAACTTGAGGAACTGCTTGGTATGGGGTTGTGCCAGTGCCTTCTGCACGCTATCACATCCAATGCAAAACAAATCGAGCAGAGAGTACTTTAATGCCTCGGCACGGTGAATGTAAGAGCGCGGTAAGGAACTATACGAACTCGCCAAATTCTGCAAGGAGAATGCCGCAAGTGGCCTTGATTTGTCCGTAAACGAAAGACCGCGGCGAGGAGCCGCGGTCTTCTGGGTTGGCGTGATTTCCTGTGACGCGCCCGGCAGCACTTTGCGGTATGTCCGGGCGGTCCTACTTGGTCTCCTCGCCCTCCAGGAAGATCTTGCGCGTCACAAAGTTGTAGACCATGACGAGCGCCGTTGCGCAGATCTTGGCGATGTTGGCCTCGAGGCCCAAGCCGGCGTTGAGCGCGAGCACGATACCGTCGTTGAGCACCAGACCGATCACCGAAAGCACCACGAAGATCGCGAACTCGCGACGCCGGCTCATGCCCTCCTTGTGCGCGAACACGTACTTCATGCTGGCGAGATAGTTGAAGATGAGCGACACGACGAAGCCGCTCGTGTTGGCGATCAGGATGTCGAGACCCAGGCCGTAATGGAGCACGTTCATGATGCCGAAGTCGATGACGGTGGCGATGACACCCACCACGCCGAACTTCATAATCTGGGCGAGGAGCTTTTGCATGGTCTGCCTGCTTTCAGGTTGGGGATGAAACCGGGGTGCGGATCGCATGGACGGCACGCACCCCGGCCAAATTGCAAACTTCCCCAGTGTAGCGAATGCCCCCGGCTCCCGCTATGCGCGCTCCTCGAGATCACCGCATCGATATGCATCGAGCAGTTGGCGCAGGTCGCTGATCTGTGCGCGGATCGTGGCGCCGGTGTCTGTGTCACTCACCATGCGGCGGCGGTCGGCTTCATCGAATCGGTTGGTCTCGCTCTCGATGTCGAAGTTTCGGGTGAGTGCCTCGGCCACCGTGGTGAAGGCGGTGTGCGCCTTGAGGCGGCAACCGCGCGAGCTCGAGATGAGCGTGTAGCCGGCGATGCCCGTCTTGGGGTGATAGGCGCGGCAGAACCCGCCGTCGATCACGAGCAGCTTGCCGCCGGCGCGGATGGGTCGCTCGCCCTTGGTGGTCTTGACGGGGGTGTGGCCGTTGATGATATGTCCCGTGACCGAGCACGCCATCGGCACCACGCCGAACTCGTGCAGGATGTCGTCGCACACGGCGGGCGACGTGGTGAGCGTGAAATACGGGTCCATGGGCTCGGCCCAGGTCGACTTGTCCGCGATGTAGGCACGCTCGAACGTGCGCACGAGGCGGCCGCTCGCCGGTGACTTGAACCCGATCCACAGGTACCACATCCAGTCGAGCGCGTCACGGTCGCCGTCGCGCCAGGCACGCCGCGCGATGCGGTCGCAAAAGTCGAGGTAGTCGCGGCCGGCGCGCCATGTGCCCAGGCAGTTCATGCTGCTGAAGGTGCCGTCCTCGTTAAGCGGCACGCACCCGTGGAAGAGCAGGTTGCCGTTGGCGCGCTTGTACATCGAGCCGTGGCTGTAGAGGAAGTCGACATGCCGGTGCAGGTGGTCGGCGCTCGAGAACTCGGCCACGAGCTTGTCGATGATGCGCTGCTCGTCGGGCGTGAGCGCGTACGGGTCGGTCGCGTCGAGCGTGGGGAAGTCGCGCGTGATGAGCGGCCAGACGGAGCCGTCGTCGAGCGTGACGGTGCCGGCGGCGAGATCGATCTTGTCGAGCAGCAGACGCCCCTCCATGTCGAACTCGGGATGGCGCTGGATGATCTGCCCCTCGAGTTTGAAGAGCAGCACATCGATGGCCTTCATGAGCGGCGTGAGGCCGGCGGCCTCGGCTTCGGGCTCTGTCGCCGTGTACGTGGCGTTCGCGAAGGCGACAAGCTCGCGCAGGGAGATGCCGTAGTCGTTCTCGAGAATCTCGTAGTTGCCGTAGCGCAAGTTGTTGCGGAGCACGGTGGCGATGCACGCGGGCTCGCCGGCGGCGGCGCCCATCCACAGCAGGTCGTGGTTGCCCCATTGGATGTCGAGCGAATGGTAGGTGAGCAGCCGGTCCATGATCTTGGCGGCACCGCCGCCGCGGTCGAAGATGTCGCCCACCAGGTGCAGATGGTCGACGGCGAGGCGCTTGATGAGGGCGGCGAGCGATTCGATGAAGTCGTCCGCGCTCGCGGTCTCGAGGATCGAGTCGATGATGCGCTCGTGGTAGCGCACGCGATAGTTGTTCTCGTCGGGGTGTGTGTGCAACAGCTCGTCGATGATATAGGCATAGTCGCGCGGGATGGCCTTGCGCACCTTGGAGCGGGTGTAGCGGCTCGAGAGGGCGCGCGCCACCACGATGAGCTCGTCGAGCATCGTCTTGTACCAGGTGGGGGAGTCGGCGCGTTGTTCGCGCTGGAGGGCGATCTTCTCGCGCGGGTAGTAGATGAGCGTGCAGAGGTCGCTCTTCTGCGTTGAGTCGAGCTTGTCGCCGAAGATCTCGTCCACGTGCTCGCGCACCACGCCCGAGCAGTTGTTGAGGATGTGCATGAACGCCTCGTACTCGCCATGCAGGTCGCTCATGAAGTGTTCGGTGCCCTTGGGCAGGTTGAGGATGGCCGAGAGGTTGATGATCTCGGTGAAGGCGGCCTGCTGCGTGGGGAACTGCCGGGCGAGCAGGCGGAGGTATTTGAGGTCTTGCGGTGTGCGATCGGTGCCGACCATGGACCGTCCTTCCGATAGATGAAACCGTCGCGTCGAGCGGTAAACGATTTGACGTTTACCAGTATGCTCCCGTGCTGGTTGGACGGTATTGCGATTTTGTTACTATCCAGTGGACGGTTTGCTAAATCGATTTAGTGGAGGTCAGGCATGCAGATTTGATGAAGTCTGGATGATGAGTTAGGAGTTTGATGGGAGTTGGCATCCCGGCCGGGGCCGGGGCCGGGCGGTGCGCCCTCGATGGGGAGACCGCTCGGCCGGCCTGCCGTCCCGCGCCGTCTAGCGCTGTCCGTTGCCGCGCCCGCGGAAGAACCCGTGGAGCGAGGGCTTGAGACCGCGCGCTGCGCGATGCGCCTCGAGATGCTCGTGGATCGAGGCGGCCTTGTCGATGATCTCGTCGGGGATGGCGACGTCGGGTCGCATGTTGTCGACCTGGCTTTCCTCGGCGGCGGCCACCTGGTCGATGATGGGCACGTTGTCCTGTGCGATGGCGGGCGTGGCGTCCTCGGCCATCTTGCGGTAGCGCTTCATCATGTCCGCCTGGAGCTGCTGGGCCGAGGGCGGCGTCCAGATGATGGCGTTGGCGCCGGCGGCGATGGTCTCGCGGATGCTCTCGGGGGTCTTGCCACCGGGGGCGATGAGCGGCAGGTTGGGATAGGCCGCGCGGAGCTCGCGCAGCACCTGCGGCGTGTCCTTGCCGGCGGCGACATTGATGATCTTGGCCCCGGCGCGTATCTTAGCGTGGGCGTCCTCGTCGCAGCGTACGACCGTCGCGATAACGGGGATGTCGGTGATGTTGGTGATGTGCTCGACCATCTCGGGCGTGGCGGGGGAGTTGACCACGCAGCCCGCGGCACCCTGCATCTCGGACACGGCCGCGAGCTGCACGGAGCGCTTGCCGCGCGTGGTGCCGCCGCCCACGCCCACAAAGACGGGGCATTCGGCCACCGTGAGCAGTGCCTGCGTGATGGCCGGCTGTGCGGTAAAGGGGTAGACGGAGAACACGGCGTCGGCGTTGGAGTTGCGGATCACCGCGACGTCGGTCGTGTAGAGGAGCGACTTGATGCGGCGCCCAAAGAGCGTGAACCCGCTTGCCTCCTCGATCTCGTCGGGCACGCGCAGGGCGGCCTTGCGCAGGCGCCCGTCGATCGTGGCAGGTTCCATGGGGATGGCGCCGTTGGGGGTGACGGCCATGGGCGGCTCGACGAGCTCGTTCGCGAGCTCGACCTCGGAGAAGTCGACGGATGCCACGACGTCCTCGTGGACCTCGGCGGGTACGGCGATGGGTGCGCCGTCGTGAGCCGCCGCGCCGTCGTGGGCCGCCGCCCCGCCTTGGGCTGCCGCGCCGCCGCGGACGGTGTCCTCGGCGTCAGCGAAGCTGCTCGTCGAGATATAGCTGTCGATTTTGTCGTGCAGATTGTCGAGGGAATCCATAACGGTCACTTTCTATGCGGTGACGAGGCTTTTGCCTCGGGGGTCGGTGGGTGATGTCGCGCGGCGCGGTCATGCCGGGCGAAACGATATCGGCATTTTTACCCCGCGCGGCGGCTGCTAGTCCTACGCAGCGCATCCGTGTAGGAGCTGTGGGGGCGCGCCGCGAGGTGCTATCGTGGTGGTCGTGATTTTGAGGAAAGGCGGCTCGCATGGAGTTCTCGGCGTTTATCGGCCCGATCGCGCTCTGCGTGGTCACCATCATCGCGGCGGCCGCGGCCTACTTTGTGGTCACGCTTGTCAAAGGTAAAGCCGCCGAGCGCAAGGAACAGCAGGCTTGGCGTGAGCTGGAGGCAAAGCGCCCGCGCAAGCGCTCGTGAATGGTTGGGCGTCGGTGGCTGCAGCGCTTGCGGCCACCGACGCCTTTTTCGTGTCGAGGGGTGAAGCGCGGTGCACCGGCGCTGCGCAAGATGTCCGCAGAAAGCCCTGCCAGCTGGTGGCCAAGCCACGCCGTGGCCCGATCCGTTTTTCACCGTGACGCGTTGATTTCCGTACGCAACTCTGCCTGCCGAAGACCGTGCAAGCCGCGTGTCCCGCCAAGGGGGTGGGAAAGAGCGGTTATTTGACGAGCTTACGCACGAGCGCGATGTAGAACCCCTCGTAGTCGCGGCTCGGCGGTACGGTGAGCGTGCCCGCCAAGTCGCCTGCGACGGTCGCGATCTGCCCCGTGGCCACGGCCTCGGTGAGCGCGTTGCGCTCGATGCGCGGTTCCTCGTCCGTTCCCGCCACGCGTCGCAGCTCGGATGCCGCCGGCGTGCCGTCGAGCGGGACGATCTCGCAATCCCCATGTTTCTCGAGTGCCTCGTCGAGTGCGTCGCCGTTCTCCTGCGCCAGGATCGAGCAGGTCGAGTAGACGAGCGTCCCGCCCGGTTTGAGGGCGCCGAGCGCCCGGTCGAGGAGCGCACGCTGCGATCGGGCGCACTTCTCGAGCAGCTGCGGCGTGAGGCCGCGCAGGCTTTTCTTGTCGCCGTGGCGGACGGTGCCCGTGCCCGTGCAAGGGGCGTCGAGCAGAATACGGTCGAAGCGGAAGAACTCGTCGAGCTCTCGTGCGTCAAGCTGCATGACCTGAACGTTCTTGGCATGCTGGCGGCCGAGGTTCGCGCGCAGCTTCTCCGCGCGGGGCGCGCTCATCTCGCAGGCCGTGAGGTGCGTGCGCCCGCCCGTGAGCGCTGCGATCTGCGTGGTCTTGCCGCCCGGCGCGGCGCACATGTCGAGTACGTCCTCGCCGGCCTGCGCGCCCAGCACGAGCGGCGGCATCATGGACGAGAGGCTCTGCAGGTAGATCTTGCCCTCACGGTAGATATCCAGGTCCCAAAGGTCGGCGACCGCGGCGTGGGGGAGCACGAAGGCATCCGTGTACCATGACACGGGTTCGTATTCGATGCCGGCGGCGTCAAGGGCGGCGGCGATTTCCTCGGCCGTAGTGGCGAGCGTGTTGGCACGGAGCGTCACGGGGCGATCGGCGGCAGCGCCAAAGCCCTCGATGATGCGCTCGGCATCGGCCGCGGCATAGGCGCCAGCGACGGAATCGACCACAAAGCGCGGCAGATCGCTCGCGGTCTCGCGGGCGGCAAGCGCGTCCGCAAACGGTGTGGGCTCGAACGTACGCAGCTTGAGCGGGGCCTTGAGCTGCTTTTTCTGTTTACGTCGGCGCGGCTTGGACATGACGTTTCCCTTCGATCGACAGCCCCATCTCAAAACGCGAGCCCCGCCGGAACCCGGACGATCCGGATCCCGGCGGGGCGGCGCGAGACGGTGCTCAAAACTAAAATGCGTGGCGAGCGTTCAAGCCGCCCTCGGTGCCCTAGTACTGGCTCTCGTGCTTCTTGAAGAAGTCGAAGCGCGGCGGCAGCGGCTTCACAAGGTGCGTGCCGGGCTTCTCGCCCAGCGTCTCCACAAACTCGTCCGTGGTCTTGAAGATGTTGTCCCAGCTAAAGAACGCGACCGGGTCCACATCGAAGTACTCGCGGATGAGCTCGCAGCCAGCGGGTACGATGCCGTGCATGAGGACGGTCGCCACGCGGAGCTCGGCAAAGGCATCGATGAGTGCCTGCGTCATCGCGGCCTCACCCTCGGCGCCCTCGAGCTTCTTGGCCGCCTTGGACGCGTCGCTCCAGCGCTTGTTGGCCGCGCGCAGGTAGTCGTCGCACACGGCGAGCGCATGGTGCGTCTCAAACTTGTACATGGCCTGCTCAAAGCCAAGGATCGCCTGCTCGGAGGCCTCGCGAACATCATCGCTCGCCGTGCCCGCGGGGATGCAGCCGGTGCGGTAGCTCGACTCGTCTCCGTCCTTCTGGGCCACGCCGTAGAAGCAGCTGCGGGCCAGGCGGTTGAACACGCCCGTGAGCAGCGCACTTTCCTTGAGCGCCGGGTCGATCACACGCTTGTCGTCGCAGGCGCGCACCTCGTTGCCGTCCTTGTCCTTGCCGGTCACGCGCGTGTCGTAGGCCTTGGGGCTAAACGACACGGGCTTTTCCGAGAGGCCGAGCGACAGCCAGTGGGCGCGCATCTGCTCGCAGGTGTAGTGGTTGAGCAGGTCGTCTGCCGGCGGCGGGGGCGTCTGCGAGGACGAGCTCGCCTTCTTGCCCATGTAGAGCAGGTGGTAGCAGGCGGAGACGGTGCTCTGCGTGAGGTCCCAACCGAGCGCCTCCCACATGGCCGTCTGGGCGATGCAGTAGAAGTAGATGTTGTCCTGGCCGATAAACTGGTACACGGCGGCGTCGTCGCTTGCCCACCAGTCGCGCCAGTCGAGCGAGCTGTGCGTGTAGGCCGGTGCGGGGACCTGCGTGGAATCCGCGGCGGGCTCGCCCATGAGGGCGGCGTCCTCGGCAGCGGTGCCCTCGGTCACGCCGAGCGCGCGGGCGTCGCGTGCGAGTACGGTGCGCGTGTAGGAGATGGGCGCCCAGAGCGATTCGGGCCAGCACCAGCAGGTGACGTCGCGCACGCCGTCGATCTCGGGTACGGGCACGCCCCACTTGATGTTGCCCGTGATGCGGAAGGGCACGAGCGCCTTGCCGCTGCGGAACCGCACGCCGCCGTTCGCGAGCACCGCGTGGGCCGCGTCGCGCTCTTGCCAGCTGGGGAAGGTCACGGTGAAGGAGCTCTTGTTGCCCTCGGGCTCCAGCACGGTGTGCTCGGGCAGCTGGTCCTCGACGGCGTCGAACGCCTCGCGGAACTTGTTCTGGATGTAGAGCTGTGCCGGGAGCAGCCACTCGTCCATGGTCTTGGAGACCACAGAGCGTACCTGCGGATTCTTCGCGAGCTTGGCGGTGTAGGTCTTCATGAAGTCGAGGTACGCCGGCAGGTCGAAGTAGAGGTTGTCGACCGGGCGCAGCTCCGGCACCTCGCCGGTGAGCTGGCTCTTGGGGGCGATGAGCTCCTCGGGCTCGAACTGGTGGCCCAGGTCACACTCGTCGGCATAGGCCTTCTCTGACTTGCAGCCCTGGATGGGGCAGTGGCCGATGACCTGGCGCCCGTTCAGGAACGTGCCGGCCTTGGCGTCATAGAACTGGAGCGTCGAGCGCTTGGAGATGGTGCCCTGCTCGTGCAGGCGCTCGACGACCTCGGCCGTGACCTTGTTGTGGATGGGCGCCGCGGGCTCCAGACCCGAGCCGCCGTAGATGTCGCAGCTGATCTCGTAGTTGTTGAGCGTTGCGGCCTGACGGCTGTGGTTGGACTCGACGTACTCGGCGATCGACTTGTCGTAGCCCTCGTTCTCACGGAGCTTGCGGTAGCTCTCCATGATGGGTGAGCCGTAGCAGTCGGTGCCCGAGGTGAAGATCACGTTCTCGCGGCCCAGGCGGTCGCGCAGGAACCGGGCGAAGAAGTCGGCCGGGACAAAGACGCCGCCCACGTGGCCAAAGTGCAGGCCCTTGTTGCCATAGGGCTCGCCGGCGGTGACGATGGCGCGGCGCGGCCAGGCGGGACGGTCGGCCATGGAATAGTGGTTAGCCATGAGGCTCCTTTTCCTGAGATGCGTGTGTGAATGCGTAGTTGCTCGACATTATCGCACATGGCAGGGCCCGGTGCGGCCGCCGCCGTGTATGCTGGGGGCATGAAAGAGATTTCGAACATACATGCTTTTGAGGACGAGGACTTCCTGCGGGCGATCGTGCGCGTGTCGGGTGTCGTGGCCGTGGCGGGCCTGGTGCTCGGTGTGGTGCTGTTTGCGCTGGTTGGAGTGCCCTGTGAGTTCTCGGCCGGGGGAGCCGGCGGTGCTGGGGCTGGTACCACGGTTGTGGCCGGCGCGGGTGCCGGCGGGGCGAGCTCGGCGGGCACTGGTGCCGCGTCTCGCGCAGTCGGCGGCGTTATCACGGCGGCAAGCGGAGCCGGCGGTGCGGTCTCGCCCGTGGTGTGGCTCCTCTGCGTGGCGGCGGCATGCGTCGCGGCGTTCGCCCTGCACGAGGGCGTGCACGCGGCGCTCTTCAAGCTGTTCGCCCCGCGTGGCTCGCGCGTGACCTTCGGCGCCAACTGGCAGTGCGCGATGGTCTATGCCTGTGCGGAGGGCATTATCTACACGCGTCGGCAATACCTGGTCGTGTCGCTCGCGCCCACGGTTGCGGTGACGGCGCTGCTTGCAGCGATCGGTTGGGCCGGCGGTTATGCGCTCGCGTGCTACGCAGTGGCGGTGGTCCACCTCACGGGCTGCACGGGTGATTGGTTCTACAGCTGGCGAATCCTCCGCGACCGCCGAATCCGCCACTGCGAGGACACCAGCTGGGGTGTGCGCTTCCTCGGCGAGTGAACCCCAATTTGGGGACAGTCCTCTTTTTGGGGTTATGTTGGCCGACCAGTGCCAAAACCCCAAAACGGGGAGAGTCCCCAAACTGGGGTTCCGATGCTTTTGCGGGCGGGTGCACTGCTTGCTGAAGCGTGTTCCCCCTAGGGAAAACACGCTAAGACGGTCGTTGGCGCGTTTTCCCTAAGGGAATCATATAGAGGTATGCCGGCTCGCGCGTTTTCCCTAAGGGAATCACACGAGTGCGAGCGAAAGTACGCTTTGGTTCGTCTGCACGTTATTCTGCGTATGTGGCGGGCGGGCGTGCATTTTGACCGGTGCGAACGCTTCTTATTCAAAAGGAGGAGGACGAGATGAAGCCGTTGCTGTTGCATGCGTGCTGCGCGCCGTGCTCACTTGAGCCGGTGCGCCTGTTGCGTGAGGAGGGGTTCGAGCCCACCATCTGCTGGACCAATCCCAATATCCAGCCGCTCGATGAGTGGCAGCGACGCTTGGACGAGCTGCGTCGCTGGTGTGTGGACGGTGGTATCGAGCTCATCGAGGCGGGGGAGGACCGTGATCGCTGGGAGCGCGCCGTCGCTCCGCTGGCTGCGGACCGACCGCGGAGATGCCGCGCCTGCTACGGACTCCGCTTGGCCGAGGCCTGCCGTGTGGCCGAGGATCGCGGTTTCGAGTTTATCGGCACGACGCTCGCCGTCTCGCCTTATCAGCTGTTCGAGACCTGTAACGACGTGCTGGAGCGCCTGGCCGCGGCACGCGGGCTCACCCCGGTGATCCGCGACTTTCGCCCGTATTACCCGGAGGCGACGCGTCGGTCGCGCGAGCTCGGCATGTACCGGCAGAACTATTGCGGCTGCCGATTCTCCGCCGTCGAGGCCGCCATGGACCGCGCCCGCATCCGCGACGAGCGCAAGGCGTCGCGTCATCGTTGACGACCGGGCTCGCTGGTGTTCCACCATGTTGAAGCGCGACTTTATAAACCTCGCCTGCGGTCTTGGCTCCGTCGTGCGCGAGTTTTCGACGTGAAAGGTGCAAATGCCCAGTTGGTGACTGCCTTTTCAGTGGAAATACGCGCTCGAATCATGGTGAGTCGTGATCCTCAAATGGAAATTCGCATTTCAACAAAGCGGGGATTTCGCTCGGCGGCCTCGTCCTGGCTGCTACGATGGTGGACGGACTTTTTGAGACCGGCCCGCGCGCCGGTGGACTTGCATACAAGGAGATATCGACGTGACGATGCGTACCGATGATTTTGATTACGAACTTCCCGACGGGCTCATCGCCCAGGCGCCGGCCGACCCGCGCGACTCCTGTCGTCTGCTCGTCCTCAACCGCCGTGGCGAGGCGGGGGATCCTGCGACCGGCGACGGTCCCGCGCCCGTGGCGCTCGCGCACGGCGGCACCGTCGAGCATCGTATCTTCCGCGACGTTATCGACTATATCGAGCCGGGCGATGTACTCGTCATCAACAAGACTCGCGTCATGCCCGCCCGCCTGATCGGCCGCAAGGCCGGCTCCGGCGGTGTGGTGGAGACGCTGCTGCTCAAGCGCCGCGAGGATGTCGATCCGCTCGGTCATGTGTGGGAATGCCTGGTCAAGCCCGGTAAGCGCCTTAAGCCCGGTGCCAAGATCGAGTATCGCGCGGGCGGTGCCCATGCGCCCGAGAACGCCCCCGTGGTGCTTACGGCCGAGATCGTCGACTTTGTGACCGACAGCCGCGGCGGTCGTCTCGTGCGCTTCGAGCCGCAAGGGGAGAATGCCTCCGGTGAGCCGCGCACGCTTGACGAGGCGATCCATGCTGCGGGCCATGTGCCGCTGCCGCCCTATATCACGGACTACGAGGGCGACCCCGAGAAGTACCAGACCGTCTACGCCATGCACGAGGAGCACTCGGCCGCCGCGCCCACCGCGGGCCTGCATTTCACGCCCGAGCTTATGCATCGCATCGAGGAGAAAGGCGCGCACTTCGCCGCGGTCGAGCTTGAGGTGGGCATCGACACGTTCCGCCTGGTCGAAGAGGACGACCCCACGCAACACGTCATGCACACGGAGCGCTACCACGTGCCGCAGGAGGTCGTGGACGCTGTGCACAAGGCCAAGGCCGAGGGACATCGCGTGATCGCCGTGGGCACCACGGCGGTGCGCTCCCTCGAGAGCGCGTTCGACAAGGATGCGCCTGCTGCCGAGCCGCCGATGTG
>ERZ808240.1317-NODE-1317-length-31161-cov-14.154665_pt1 | contig 31161 bp, 33 predicted proteins | sample MGYA00521084_ERZ808240 | MGnify/ENA primary metagenome ERZ808240 (study PRJEB31516, sample SAMN03275571) | gut metagenome | biome: mammalia-associated habitat; material: feces | host: Papio cynocephalus | place: Kenya | collected 2012-08-06 ... | reverse complement strand
GTAAGATTATAACTCATTAGGCCGGGATGTTACAACTATATTTTACCACAACAATTTTTACCTTTATAGGATGATAGTACGTTATCTAAGGCTACAATATTTCTGCTTTGTACTTCCTTTAAACATTCACCATCTGATAATTTGTAATCAAAATCTTCCCATTGCTTTTTACAAAATGAATCAAAATCTACTATCCAATCACTATCTACCCTGCGTTCCCTAAACCCTTCTACAATAAGTATATCTTTTCCGTTTTTTTCTGCAAAATCCAATACTGTATCAACCGCTCGCTTATATGGACTGGATAATACAATATCAATTTGTTTATCTATAAAAAAGTCTGTAACAAGTTCTCTATCCTTTAAACCTTTTTCAGAAAGTTCTCTTAAGATATCATCATGATTATTGTAATTTGGTTCTGCATGTCTAACAAAATATATTGTTGTCATTATTATTGCCTCCTCCAAATTCCGATTTTCAATTCTTTAAGTCTCAAGTTGCCTCTCTGCTTTTCCAGTTTTTTACAATTGTCTCCGCATTATTTTCGAGACTATTGATACCATCTAACTCAATTTTCAAACACGACATGTTTTTCATCCATTCTTTCTGTTCACTCAAATTCGGAGAACCATCTGTTTCATATCTCCGATTTCCTTCCAAAAATTTCATATGGCTTTGGTGCATATCCCCACCTTCAAGTACTCTTTCGCCAAATCGTTCTATTGCCCTATTATGAACACGTTGTACACGAATGTTCGGCTCAACATAAAGCAAAACCATCATCTCAAACTTATCATCAAATGCGTAGTGAAAAGAACTCATCGAACCAGACATGACAAAATGTTCGTATGGTTCAATATCGTTACTCAGTCTGCTAATCTTTTCCTTTTTTGTATACATTTCTGTATATAGTTCTTCTGTATCCTGTTTCCATATGTAATCATCCACATCAAAAAATGGATATCCCAATTTCTCAGCAACAACTCTTCCCAGCGTTGTCTTTCCGCTTCCGGACGGACCAATAATCATGATTCCTGTTGACATATTTTTCCTCTTCATCTCTCAATCTCCATAAATTATTTACCGTCTAAAACTTATTAATCGCCTCCGACTCATCGTCACTTTTCATAATCTCCAGAATTTTCACATAATATCCCACTTTCTCTTTGACCTGTACAAAGACGCGGTCGTCCTTTTTATGTCCAAGAAGCGCTTTTCCAAGTGGGGATTCGATACTGATCATATTTTTCAGCGCATTGCTTCGAATCGTTGTAACAATCTTATATTCTTCTTCACAGTCTTCGTCTTCCATGTAAACACAAACGCGGTCATTTAACCCCACTTCTTCTGAAGATGCTTCGTCCTCCACGATTTGCGCTGTCTTAATCATTTTCTCCAGATAGCGGATCCGGCTTTCATTTTCATTTTTAAATTTCTTCGCCGCTTTGTATTCAAAATTTTCGCTGAGATCCCCATGGGCTCTGGCTTCTTTTACGTCTTCCAGTGCCTCTTTACGCACCACCAGTTTGCGGTGTTCGATTTCTTTCTCCATCTTTTCAATATCTTTTTTTGTCAGTCTGTCATACATTTTCTTTCCCTCCATGTTCAATCTCTAATCCTGATACACAATTCCAAAATAGTCCAGATAAACCTTAAATCTATCCTGTGCAGTCAAACATGTATCCATCAGATATGCTTGATCATTTTTCCACTCTTTTAATCCACGATAATAAAATTCTTTCATATCATCTTCAATAATAAAAGGTGTGATTCCATTCCGAAGACATTCTTTGAACATAATTAATCTGCCAACACGTCCGTTTCCATCTTGAAAAGGATGTATTCTTTCAAATGCATAATGAAATTCTATAATTTCTTCCAATGTTTTTTTTGTATCAATATTATATTTTTTTAACAATTGTTTGATTTCTTTTTCTACATCATCCGGCTTCGTCGTCGGCATTCCGCCAACTTCGTTTTCAAATCTTTTGTAATCACCAACTGCAAACCAAGACTTTCTGCTATCCGAGGTACCTGATTTTAATACAGCATGAAGCTGTTTAATAAATGATTGACTTAACTTATAATTTGCTTGTTCTATTATTAAATCAATACACTTAAAATGATTTGTGGTTTCTACAATATCATCAACATTAACCGCCTCATTCTGCATTCCAATCGTATTCGTTTCAAATATATATCTTGTCTGATCATGGGTAAGACGACTTCCTTCCATATGATTTGAATTATAGGTTAGTTCTATCTGTATTTTATGATATATCCCCCCCGGAACTCCGGACTCTTTTTCCATTACTAAACGCGAAAGCAGATCCTTAGTTATTTTTTCTGTTCGTTTCTTTCTCTGAGGCTTAACTGCATCTTCGGGTATTTTCCAGGTCCTTCCGTTCAAAACAGCACCGGCTATTCTTCCATTAGTGCAATAATTTCTCACACTTCTTTCGGATATATTCCATTTTCCGGCAGCTTCTTTAACATTGATATAATTCATACAAACCTCCCCAATTTCATTCAACGGAATAATTATACCATTATCGGCAATATATCTCAACAATATTTGAATATTTTTGAATTATTTTTTGCCAATCATTTGCCAAAATACTTTTTTTGCTTTATACTAATACCATAGAAAACATCAGGAGGTTCCCATGAAAAAAGGAGTTTACACTGCCACAAAAAAAGATGGAACATTGTATTACCGCAGCTCCATCACGTTTCAAAATAAACATATTAGTTTGGGAAGTTTTTCCAGTGAAGATCTGGCGGCGGCTGCCTATCTGGAAGCGGAAAAGCTTGTGCGTACACATGTCCTCACATTGGAACGCTTTGCAGAAAACTGTACCCTCTCTTTTGCCAAATGGGTGTGTCTGCTGAATTTCCGCGACAATGGGATGTATATAAAAACTCCGATTTATCTGAAAGACAATTATTTTTGTTATTATTTTTCGTCAAATGATTACTATATTTTTGACATTGACGATCTGTTTTATTATTCCACGCACTCGATCATGCGGCGCGGCGGTCATCTTTTTGTAAGTGATTATGGGATGCAGGTCAATATTCTCAGCCGTTATGGCATTAAAAATTATGCCGTGGCAGGACGCGACTTTCATTTTGTCAATGGAAATACCCGGGATTTCCGCTATGAAAATATCGAGATCATCAACCGCTACCACGGTGTATTTTATAAATATTTTAAGGGGAAAATGGTCTACGAAACACGGATCCATGTCAATGGAGAATTTATCGTCGGACGATATCCGACCGAGATTGAAGCTGCGGTGGCTTATAATAAAGCCGCTTCCACCTTGTTAAAAAAAGGATACGAAAGAAATTATCCGGTCAATTATCTGGAAACTTTGTATGGAGATGAATACAAAACCATGTTTAAAAAATTAACGATCTCAAAAACCATCAGAGAACTCCCAGAATGTACAAAGCCACATAACTGACCAAAACAAATCCATTGATCACGACACCAAATGTCGGTGTAGTCTTGTAAATTTCTTCCTCCTTGAAGCAGCGAAATGCCAGTACAAAGCCGACGATGGAAATGATCATATTGAGAAATCCAAGATATCCATACGAAATTCCTGCCTGCCCTTTTACATGGCTTGAACCGATAAAAAGAGCGCACATCATAATAAAAGAGGCTGCTGCGATCACGGACGATACAATTCCTCTTTTGGGATGTTTTTTATCTGTAAACTGTATTCTTCTTCGCTTTCCAATCCGAATTTTCATCTTTCTCTGCCTTTCTTTTTTCTTACTGCGCGGAATATTTTCCTGCAAAAATAGAACATGATACAGCCTAATGTCACTCCGATCGTATTTAAAAACAGATCGTCCACATCAAAGGTTCCCACCTTCGTCACAAGCTGAACGGTCTCCACTGCCAGACTAAACAAAAATCCGGTAAGTACCACCCGCACAAAGGACCATTTTTTCAGACTAGGAACAAAAAATCCAAACGGCATAAATACGACAACATTTCCGACAATATTGATCAGAAAATATTCCATTCCAACGACCTCCCGGTACTTAATATACCGGGAAATCTCATGGAATAATTTCAAATTATATTGATATTCTGTATAATGAACGGTCCGTCCATATTCTTCGCTGAAGAACAGAAAATATATCAATAAGATCATATAACCAGCAAATGCCAGTGACAATATATTATCCAGTAATTTTCTCACGACGATACCTCCCTGCAAGACAGTTTTGCCCGTATCGTCAGATGACATTACTGTCTGATTTTTACATCAATTGCTTCTAATTTCTTCAAGATCTTATCCATTACCGTAGTAACATCTTTGTCTTCCAAGGTACGGTCTGCGGCACGGAAGCGGATTGAGTATGCCAGTGATTTTTCATCGGCGGAAAGCTGTTCGCCTTCGTACACGTCAAACAGTTTCACGCTTTCCAATGTCTTTCCGGCATTTTTGCGAATAATTTCCTCTACCTGTCCGGCGAGAACATTCTTTTTCATAACAAGGGAAATATCTCGTGTGACAGCCGGGAACTTCGCTACACCTTTGTATTTAATGTCAAAGTTTGACAATTCTGTCAATGTTTCCACATCCAGCACAGCGACATAAACTTTCGTTCCAATATTGTAATTTTCTGCCACTTCCGGATGAATCTCACCAAGGAAACCGATGGTCTGTCCATCTACCATGATATCTGCTTTACGTCCCGGATGAAGGTAAGGTCTGTCGTCCTCCGGTGTGTAAGTGATTAGCTTGCGGATTCCCAATTTATCAAGTACAGCCTCGACAACACCTTTGAGATCAAAGAAATCGCCTTTTCCATACATTCCCAATGTCAGCTGCATTCTCTCATCCGGCAGTTCCGTAAGAGGAAGTGCTTTTGGAAGATAGACATTGGCAAGTTCATACAAACGCACATCTTTGTTGCGGTGATTGTAGTTTGTTGCCAGGGATGTCAGCATTCCATTTAAGGACAGCGTACGCATGATACTGTAATCTTCTCCCAGCGGATTGGAAATTACGATTGCCTCTCTTGCCTTGCTTCCTTCCGGAACCAATAATTTATCAAATACTTTCGGGCTTTCGAAAGAATACGTCATTCCCTCGGAAAATCCTGCCTGTTCGATCACATTTCTTGCAATATTTTCAATTTCCATCTGTTCGGAAAGTCTGCCGGCCGTTGCCTCGCCGCTTGGCAGTGTCGCAGGGATCTTATCATAACCATAAAATCTTGCCACTTCTTCTGCCAGATCTGCCAGACAATGGATATCCTGTCTCCAAGTCGGCACATGTACCAGTTTTTTCTCACGGTCAACCGGAAGGTCGATTGTTTCAAAATACGTTACCATCTGGTCTTCACTGATATCGGTTCCTAAAAGACGGTTGATCCGGTCAACATCATATGCTACCTCTTCCGGTTCTTTTACATTTGGATAAACATCGACAGCACCGCCTACGACGGTTCCTGCACCAAGTTCTTCGATCAGCTGGCAGGCACGGTTGATTGCTTCATACGTATTGTTTGGATCCAGTCCTTTTTCAAATTTTGCCTGCGCATCGGTACGCATACCAAGTTTTTTACCGGAAAGACGGATATTGGTTCCATCAAAGCAAGCAGCCTCGAAAAGCATCGTCTTTACGTTGTCTGTGATCATGGAATTTTCTCCTCCCATGATACCGGCGATACCTACTGCTTTTTCGCCATCACAGATCATCAGCATACTGTCATCCAAGGTACGTTCCTGTCCATCAAGAGTCGTAAATACTTCTCCGTTTTTTGCATTTCGAACGATGATCTTATGATCTGCAATCGTATCTAAATCATATGCGTGCATTGGCTGTGCATATTCCTCCATCACATAGTTTGTGATATCTACGATATTATTGAGCGGACGGATTCCGCATGCAGCCAGTCTTCTCTGCATCCACTCCGGCGATGGTGCCAATTTGATATCTTTTACCACACGCGCTACGTAGCGGGAGCAAAGTTCTTTATTTTCAATCTCTACGGAAATGTAATCCTTTACATTTTCATTATTTCCGGTTTCTGTCACAACCGGCGGGCAGAATGGCTTGCCAAATGTCGCAGCCGCCTCTCTGGCGATGCCGAGTACACCAAAGCAGTCCACACGGTTTGAAGTTACTTCGTACTCAAAGTTAGCATCGCGAAGTCCCAAAAGTGCGATGGCATCGCTTCCAACTGGTGCGTCTTTATATTCTTTGTTGTCGCTCAAAATGTAAATTCCATTGTCAGGCGCATCCGGATAATAATCTTTGGAAGAACCAAGTTCTTCGATGGAACACATCATTCCATTGGATTCTACGCCACGAAGTTTTCCTTTTTTAATCTTGATTCCACCCGGTGTCTTACTTCCGTCGTGACCGCCGGCTACACGTCCGCCATCCAGTACAACAGGAACTTTCTGTCCCTCTTTGACATTGGAAGCACCGGTAACGATCTGCGTCGTTGTACCATTTTCATCGATTGCCACCTGACAGATCACCAGTTTATCCGCATCCGGATGTTTTTCGATCTTCTCGATACGGCCAACAATTATTTTATCCAAATCTGCATCAAATTTTTCATAACCTTCCACTTTTGTACCGGAAAGTGTCATTGCATCCATATATTCTTTTTCCGTACAATCCAGTTCCGGAACATATGCTTTTACCCATGATAAAGGTGTATTCATTGTTTTTCCCTCATTTCTTCATTTATACTTTAACAGCCTGGAAATCAGAACTGCTCCAAAAATCTCTTGTCATTCTCATACAATAAGCGCATGTCGTCGATCTCATATTTCAATAATGCGATTCGCTCCAAGCCGACACCAAATGCAAAACCTACGTACTCATCCGGGTCGATGTTGCTCATTTCCAATACATGTGGGTGTACCATTCCACAGCCTAAGATCTCGATCCAGCCTTCGCCCTTACAGAAACGGCAGCCCTTTCCACCACATTTGAAGCAGGTTACGTCCATCTCGGCACTTGGCTCTGTAAATGGGAAATGATGAGGACGGAATTTCACTTTGGTTTCCTCGCCGAAAAGCTGTTTGGCAAATTCTGCCAATGTTCCCTTTAAGTCTGCAAATGTTACATTTTTATCGATCACCAGTCCTTCGATCTGATGGAAGGATGGAGAATGTGTCGCATCGACTTCGTCCGAACGAAATACTCGTCCCGGTGCGATCATGCGGATCGGCAGTTTGCCTTTTTCCATCTCATGAACCTGTACGGAAGAGGTCTGTGTACGAAGCAGGATCTTGTCATTGATATAAAATGTATCCTGTTCGTCTTTTGCCGGGTGATTTGCCGGAATATTCAATGCCTCAAAGTTATAATAATCATATTCTACTTCCGGACCGGATACAACTTCGTAGCCAAGTCCGACAAAGATTTTTTCTACTTCTTCCAAAGCGATCGTATTTGGGTGACGATGTCCCAATTCCGGTTTATTTCCCGGCAATGTTACATCGATCACTTCGGCTTTCATTTTTTCTTCACGAAGCGCTTTGGCAAATGCTGTCTTTTTCTCCTCTAAACGTTCCTCAATCTGCTTTCTTGCCTCATTTACCAGCTGACCTACTTTGGGTCTGTCTTCCGGGGCAACTTCTTTCATGGATTTGAGAACACTTGTCAGCTCTCCTTTCTTTCCAAGAAATGCCACTCGAATGTCATTCAATTTGTCCAATTCTTTGGAATCCTCAATCTGAGAGAGCGCATTTTTCATAATGCTGTCCAATTTTTCTTTCATGGTTTCTCTTTCCTTTCTGACTAAATATAAAATAGAGCCCATCCCTTGTCGGTATGTTCTCCATACTTCCAAGGGACGGACTCTTGATCTTCCGCGGTACCACCCTGGTTCCCATCCTGTCGGACAGGCTCTCATTGATCTGCTTAACGCGCAGCAACGTCATTTCCTACTAAAAGACTCATTCAGAAATAAAACTCCGGTGTGAAATTCAATTGCATCCGGAACCTGACAAAACTTCCAGCCGCTGATCTTGTCTCTCTGAAGGAAAAAATGCAATCTCCGGGGAACCCCCCTGCACCATCATCGTCGATATGTTCATTTGGTTTCATGATAGCACAAGGACGCAGGGAATGTCAAGGGGCAAAATCCACCTTCTACCATTTCTTATGCACATCCGGACAATACTGCTGCCGCTTTGCCGCACGCAGTGCCACGTAGCAGCCGCATCGTCCGCACATGCCTCCCCGCATGAAACTGCAGGTGTCGCAGAGCATAAGGCGGCGTTCGTATTCCTCGTCGCTCACTCTTTCTTCTTCGGGAATGCGCTCGATATATTCTTCTAATTTAAGTAATTCTTTGTCGAACATTTCCTTTGTCCACTGACACCTTCTGCAAAATTTCATGCCGGCCTCCTTATATAAATTTATGCCAATGTTACCTTTACAATACTCATTGCCGGCATTTCGACAGTCAACGTTCCGTCGTTCAGCGATGCCCCGTCAAATGCCGCAAGCTGTACAGTATCCGGATTTTCAAAATCGTTGTAATCGTCCATTTTTCCTGTGAGGATTGTAGCTTTGCAGTTATTATAGCTGCCAAGGATCTGTGCACTCACCGTAAGGTTTTCCGTCAGATGCGGATTGGCAAGCGTGATTGTCATTTTTCCTTCTTCATTTACGGAAGCACTCGAAGATACCACCGGAATGTCAAATCCCTCACAGGTCACTTTCGGGCAGTCAAGATAGCAGTCAACCAGCTGTGCTTCCTGATGATCTTTGTACATCTCATAGACATAGTAGGTCGGCGTTTTTACCATCTTATCACCTTCGGTCAGGATTACGGACTGGAGAACATTGACAACCTGTGCAATATTTGTCATGGAAATGCGGTCACAATGACGGTTGAAAATGTTCAGATTCAGCGCAGCCACCATCGCATCACGCATGGAATTCTGCTGGTACAAAAATCCCGGATTAGTTCCTTCTTCGACATCATACCACGTTCCCCATTCATCCACGATCAATTTTACTTTGTGTTCCGGATCGTATTTGCTCATAATATCCAGATGGCGTTCGATCATCGGCTCGATACGAAGTGTCGCTTCGATCGTCTCGTAATATCTCTTTTCATCAAAACCAAGTGCATGTCCTTTTTCCTCCCAGCTTCCCGGAACCGTATAATAATGCATACTAATCGCATCGGCAAACTGGTCTTTGATCAGGCTCATCACTTTATCTGTCCAGTCAAAGTCATCTGCATTTGGTCCACAACAGATCTTATACAATTTGTTGTCTCCATAATTGCGGCAGTATGTCTGATAACGACGGTACATATTTCCATAAAATTCCGGTGTCATGTTTCCACCGCAGCCCCAGTTTTCATTTCCTACCCCAAAATATTTTACTTTCCACGGTTCTTTTCTTCCATTTTCCTCACGCAGTTTTGCCATCGGAGATTCACCGTCAAATGTCATATACTCGATCCATTCCGACATTTCGCGAACGGTTCCGCTTCCCACATTTCCGTTAATATATGGTTCACAGCCAAGCTGGTCGCAAAGTTCAAAAAATTCGTGCGTACCAAAGCTGTTATCCTCGACAACACCGCCCCAGTGCGTATTGATCATACGTTTTCTCGTCTCTTTTGATCCGATGCCGTCCATCCAGTGGTACTCATCGGCAAAGCAGCCACCCGGCCAGCGAAGTACCGGAATTTTAATGTTTTTCAGTGCTTCTACTACATCATTTCTCATTCCATTGGTATTTGGGATCTCCGAATCTTCCCCCACAAAAATCCCTTCATAAATACATCTTCCCAAATGCTCTGAAAAATGTCCATAAATCTCTTTGTTAATTTTTCCCAATGTGCGTTTGCTGTTGATTACTCCATTTGTCTTAGCCATTTTACTCTCTCCATTTCTTTTTGTTCTGCCTCGGGCAAATTCTTTCTTACTCTTTTGTCATCATACAAAAAATCCACTCCGACGGGAATGGATTTTTTTGTGATATACATGTATTATTTTGTCACAATGCTATATTCCATAATGACCTCCTAGCGATACATTTCATGTTCAACCGGCTCACACCACTCGTTGGAAGTCTCCTCTCCCGGCACTTCAATTGCCAGATGAGAGAACCAGCTATCCGGCGCTGCGCCATGCCAGTGTTTCACTTCCGCCGGAATATTGATGCAGTCGCCCGGTTTCATTTCTACCGGCTCTTTTCCCTCTTCCTGATAATAACCGCGTCCAGCCACGCAGACAAGGATCTGTCCGCCACCGCTTTTTGCGTGATGAATGTGCCAGTTATTGCGGCATCCCGGTTCAAATGTTACATTAAATACGCCAACCTGCTCTGTCGATACCGGGGCAAGATAACTCTGTCCGATAAAATACCTGGCAAAGGCATCGTTTGGCTCTCCGATCGGAAATACCATCGATTTGGCATGCGCACGCATTGCCTCGTCTTCGTATGGAAAATCGCCTTCGCCTGTCTCCCACACTTCTTTTGCCAGATTAAATACCGCCCATGCTTTTGGCCAGCCGGCATAAAATCCAACGTGTGTAATGACTGCTGCGATTTCCTTTTGTGTCACCCCATGATCTTTTGCATTTTGCAGATGGAACTTCAGAGAAGAATCCGTAATTCCCTGTGCCATAAGAGCAACCACCGTAATGATGCTTCTTGTCTTTACGTCAATGTCATTATTATTCCAGTTTTCTCCAAACAATACATCGTCATTGAAATGTGCAAATTGTGGTGCAAATTCACCAAGTGCATTTCTTCCTGCGGTCTGTACAATCTTTGCCATCTTCTTCTCCTCCTTTATAATGAAGCTGCCCAGTCTGCGATCTCAGACGTACGATTTAACAGTTTCCCCTCTACGATCTCTGCGTCCGGTGCACTGTCTTTTAATTCTTTTACTGTATTTCCAAATCCGCTTCCACCGGATGTTGCAAACAAAATGATCTTCTTTCCGGAAAAATCATAACTCTCCAAAAAGGTGTTAATGATCGTCGGTGCCACATACCACCAAATTGGGAAACCAATCAGGATCTCGTCGTATGCTGCAATATCTGCGTCTGTATCTGCCAATTCCGGACGAATTTTTTTATCTGCCATCTCTACACTGCTTCGGGATTTTTTATCCATCCAGTTCAAATCTGCTTTTGTATAAGCCGTTTTCGGTTTGATCTCATAAAGATCTGCTCCGGCTGCTTTTGCTACCATTTCTGCTGCTTTTTTTGTCGTACCACTGGCACTAAAATAAGCGACTAACTTTTTACTCATACTGCGTTCCTCCTAACAAAAATAGTGTGTAAAAAGGCATCTCTGTCCTCTTACACACTCATTATAAGCCAATTTTTTCTATATGTCTAATACTTGTATTTTATCGCCTGTCATGCCTGAAAGGCATTGATCTCTTCGATGAATTTTGTTACGGCAAGAGAATACGGAATATTTCTGCGCCATGCGATCAGCGTCTTGGAGCTCATTTCCGGCGACAATTTCCGGTAGATTAAACGGCTCTTATCCCAAAACCGCATCGCTCCTTCGATCGTAATAAGATAAGCCAGCCCGTTTTGCGCCATCACGGCAGAATTCGTTGCCAGATTTCCGACAAATGCCGCATTCAGTTTTTCATAATCCTTCCCAAACCAGTTTGCCAGTTCGCTCTGCACATTGAGCCTCTCCGGCAGGATTACGGGAAGTGGCAGAATATCCTTTTTCGTAACTACCTTCTTTTTCGCCAGCGGATCTTCCGGCCGCATAACGACAACCCACGGCTCCTCTTCCGGCAGGCGGATATAATCAAATTCATCCGTATTGACCGGTTCCATAAACATTCCAATGTCTACCAGCCCCTGTTTCATCCGGTCATGAACCACGTCTGCCGTCGCGGTATGAAGGCGGATCTGCACTTTCGGATACTTTTCCCGGTATTTTTCACAGATTTTTGCCAGTGTCTCCGTCGCCCCGTATTCCCCGCAGCCGATCGTGACACTTCCCTCCACAAGATGCTCTTTATCGAGGATTTCTTCCAATGTCTTTTCTTCCAGTTCCAAAATCTCCATTGCCCGCCGCTTTAATAAGATTCCCTTTTCCGTAAGAGTGATCTTTTTATTTCCACGGATAAAGAGGGACGTGCCAAGTTCTTCTTCCAGCGCCGCCAGCTGTCTTGACAAAGTTGGCTGCGTGATATGAAGAAGTTCCGCTGCCTTCGTAATATTTTGTTCCCGTGCCGTCACAAGAAAATAGCGAAGCACCCTGATTTCCATATTTTACCACTCCTTTGCATGTTTTATTCATGATTCCACTCGTCTACCAATGCCCCACTCTGCATAACAAAAAACAGAACATCTCCGGATCGCTTTTTCTTACTTTTTTCAGTTGTTTCGTGGCAGGGTCATAACAAAAATACATGAGATACTCGTCATCTCGCCAGGAACATATGTAGATTTTATTATTTACCACGTCGATAGAATCAATCACCAGTTCCAGCTCATTCTCCTGTTCATATTTCTTCAATGTCTCTGTGAAATCTTTTTCATAGTGGAGCTGTTTTTCTTTCCCCGTCAGGGAATAAGAATATACTTCATCCTTTTTACCTGTAAACACGAACAACCGGTCTTTCCGGATACACATTTCAGAAATATAATCCTTTTTGTTCCATTTGACCAAACGTTTCTTTTTATCCTGTTTCAGATCATAGGTCCAAATCCCCTTACGCAGTGCATAAATCACCTGTTTTCTCTTTTCATCGCCAATGGTAGCCGCCGATGTATGGCACGCCGGATCCATAATATGTATCTGATCCGAACCAATCTTATAATAGGAAAACGCATACTTTTCTTTTCCCTTTTCCTTAAAAGGCTTGTTGCTAAGAATAAAATATTTCCCCACAAGACCATTTAAATACATATTGCTTTCCGGAATGCCTTTTATCTTTACAAACTTTTTCTTTTTCCGATCATATACATGGATCTGATACACATCATCCTGATAGACAATATAATCGCTGTCTGCATACACATCCCCTTGACCGGCATTCTCAAGTTCTACATTGCATTTGCATATTTTCTTTGCCTTTTCGATCTGCGGAAAAGAACTGCCCTCTGCCGTCACCAGCGGAACCGTATATAAATAATTATTCAGATCATCATCTTCTACATGAAATATCAATTCCTGATTGTTTGCATACATCAGGTTCCATGTTTGATTCGTGCAATGAAAATTATTGATGAAAATATGACGCACAAACGTTCCATCTAACGTATACTCATCCAAAACATAATTCATATCGCTTTCCAGACTTCGAACAAATACATTGTAATCATTTGCATTCGTATATTTTTTATCGGCATTTGTCAGTGGTTTTTCCTGCAGATATTCCTGCGTTTTCTGTAATTTTCCTTCTCCCTCCTGCACCAGTTTTCCGGTTTTTGTATCACAGGTTAAAAGTATGCTTTTCCCTTTTACATTGATTGCCAATTTCAGTGTTCCATCTTCATATCCTATTTCCCGGATCAGATCCATTCCCTCCTCCGGTTTTTCGGAAAGTGCATTCCGAATCTGCTCTTCTGTCACAAGAACGGACTTTTCTCCACTTTTACAATCAAATTGATAGACATCATAACATAAGCCGCTTTTTTCCCCTTTTACAGCCGTATAAAACAATTTATCATCCCCACCCTGGTATATACTTCCCTCATCTTTTGTAATTTCCTGCACTTCTTTGGTTACAAAGTTATAATAATATACCGCCGTTTCTCTCCCATGAAAACCATAAAGCACAACAAAATCTTGATTATTTTCATATAGGATATTACCAACTTCCAATGGCTTATTTTTGTATTTGATCTTTGTAAATTTGTTCTTTTTGCGATCATACTCTGCCATCTCGCGATCCCAGTTAAATAATATATACTCCTTGGTATCCGTAATATACTCATAATCCATCCAGGAATCCGTAAATTCTACAAAAAGCAGCTGAATTTTCTCTATGGCAATTTCCTCTCTGTCCCCTTTCCGGATAACCGGCACAGAATATATCTTTACCAACTTACTGGAATCCGACGTACGGGAAATCAATACTTCATTTTCAGATACGTGTAAAAAACTAATCCCTTCGGTATCTCTTAATCCCAAACTCTCCGCTGGGATTTTCTGAATCACTTTCCCTTTATAATCACTCTGTACAAGGCATTCCTGACATATATCCTCTTCGTCTTCTCCATCAGTGCCATCCGACAATTCCATTTCCTCTGTCCGATAGGTACAATGACTGGTCGCCCACTTATACTCACATTCTATTTCCGCCTGTGTAATATCTGCCGTTTCCTGGTTCTCCTCTTTTTGTTCTGTCTTATTTACGTTTCCCTGACAGCCTGTTAAAATCAGACAAAGTGTCATGAAAATTGCGATCCATTTTTTTCTCATTTTGCGTTCCTCTTTTCTCCTCATTTGTTTGAACTGCCAAATAAAAATGCTCTTACTGAAAGGACAGAACAAAACATAACACACAACAATATCCTTGAAATATTTAACTGCCATACATCATATACAACCCAGAAACACATCCCGGATTCTTTCCAATAGAGGAATTCTTTTCCCAAAAATAAAATGTAATCCAGTATGCACATACCCAATGCAGCTTTCAGGGAAATTTTATTTTTTAGAATCAACAGCACTGTCACGAGAAACAGTACGGGCTGCAATACTGCATACCACAAAAGTTTTATATCATATAATACCAAAAACTCAAGCAGAATTTGTGCCATCTGAAAAAAAGCAATCACAGGGATCACCCAATTTGTAATGTTAGAATAATGATCCGCCCCTATGATAAGTATAAGACTGATAAGCATCACAATCATACTATTGCAGCATGCCACCTGTCCATAATGAAATTCAGGATATTGAAAAAACTCACTGATATTATTCCTATAATTTATAAGCCACGCAAATTGAATCAGCAAATTGATCCATGCCGTAATAAACAAGATCATACAAGACACATTCGTTTTTGTATCATATCGAAACCATAACACTTTGACACTTTCCTCCGCTTCTAAGCCCAAGCCACTTCACTTCTAAAATCAAGTATAACATCCTGGTTTTTACTTGTCAATTTGTGTAAATTTTTTATTTTTTGGCTTTCCCTTGACTAGGCTGCTTCTTTATTGTAAAATATTGGGTGAAACTTGTTTGAAATCATACAGAAAGGTAAAAAGCAATCAATGAAAAAATACAAACTTGCTATAATTATTATTCTTACACTCTTTATACTTGGGTTTGCTTTTAAACTCATTTATATAAAAGACGGAACCATTACTGAGGGAACTATTCGGTTGTGGATTTTGAACAATATCCCAATGCTTCTATCACGGTAACAAAAGATACCATTCAGTTTCATAACATTGATTTGAACAAAATATATCAGGCGAAACAAATGGAGCAATACAAGAAAACACATGAAATCAACCCTGAATTGAGTTATTCAGAAAAAGAAATAGAAGATTATTCCAACCTGAACAAGAACTTTATAAATAATGCTTTTCCTATCCCCTATGAGCAAGCAGAGGATTTTAAATCGGGGACTTTTACATACATATACTATCTGTATCCCGGAAATAGCATATTTGGATTGGTTATCCTATATGATTCTTTACATAAAACGATTAAAATAAATAATGAAATTCAGGAAATTAATTTTGCAAAATAGAGACGTATTTAACCGACCTCGAAAGGAAACAATAACATCATGAGAGTTTTGCTTGCATTGATATTCTTTTTTGTATTTTATAAAGGTTTACAAAAAGACAACCCTGTCCAAACATGGGGTGGTCTCGTTTTGATGGTGCTGTGCCTGGTATGGCAAATATGTATTTCTTGGGAATTTCTCGCATATTTTCTTGTTCCGATAGCATAAATTATATTATTTCAAAAGTTTGTGCTATCAATGGCATAAAAACACACACCGATCTCCTCTCGGAAATCGGTGTGTGTTTTTATTATTTATCCCCAAACTTCTTCGGCGATTTCTTTTACCATTTTCAATTTTGCCCACTGCTCGTCTTCCGTAAGTTTGTTTCCTATTTCACAGGAAGCAAATCCACACTGTGGGCTTAAGCATAAGCGGTCCAGCGGAACATATTTCGCTGCCTCGTGGATTCTTTCGATCACCGCTTTTTTATCTTCTAATACCGGCGATTTTGTCGTAATAAGCCCCAGCACAACTTTCTTATCACCGGAAACTTTCGCAAGAGGAGCAAATCCTCCGGATCTCTCATCGTCATATTCCAAGAAAAACGCATCCACTTTTTCCTTGGCAAATACATAATCTGCGACAGAATCATACGCACCACTTGCAAAAAATGTAGAATGATAATTTCCTCTGCAAATATGTGATGTAATCACCATATCTTCCGGTTTTCCTTCAAGGGCAAGATTATTAACGGTCAGCAGTTTTGACTTTACTTCGTCAAGATCGATTCCCAGCGATTTATATCTGAGTTTTGCAGCATCTCCGACAATTGCACCCCAGGTACAGTCATCAAACTGAAGATTGCGGCATCCGGCATCATAAAACTGTTTGATCACATTCTGATAGGCAGTTCCGATATCCTGAATCAGTTCCTCATCGGTTGCATAAAATTTTCTTGTTAATTCATAATTTGCCGGTACAATAAGCTGCTGATACATCTGTGCCGGAGCCGGAATTGTATATTTTGCAATCGTATTTTCATCCTCAAATTGTTTTAAATATTTAAAATATTCTACAAAAGGATGTGCTTTTGTCTTAATCTTTCCCACAAGATATGTATCGTCAAGCACGGCGAGTTCTGCATCAAACTTCACACCGTTACCTGTATTCTCATGAGCAACGCCTTCAAAGCCCCACATGAAATCAAGATGCCAGAATGTTCTCCGGAATTCCCCATCTGTAATAACATGAAATCCTAATTGTTTCTGTTTGGCAACGACTTTATTTATTTCTTCATTGACTACTTTATCCAATTCTTCTTTGGTTATCTTACCTTCCTGATAAGCTGCTTTCGCCTCTTTCAGTGCCTGCGGTCTTAAAAAACTTCCTACAAAATCATAACGAAAAGGTGTCTTTAATGTACTCATTTTATCTTCTCCATTTCTTATAGTCTAGTTAATTAACTGATTTCATTATAAGTACAAATCTCACAACTGTAAAATATTTAAAAAGAGCAGTTTGTCATAGTTTGAAGCTATAGCAATAGTTGTTGCGCAAGTTGGGAGGCAACGGATTCATGAGAGTTACCTGATTTACGTTGCCTTTTTAGCTTCTTGCCAGCATTAAAAGCAACAGATTTCGCCGGGTTTCCCTTTTTACGCTGCCTTTTAGTCATGCCAAACTTCCTTTTTCCTCTTCCGGCATGACTTCACCCCGCCCCACAATCATGCCATATCACTCTTTTCTCCACTCCGGCATGACCTCACCTCTCCTCCAAGTCATGCCAGTTCACTCTTTCCCCACTCCGGCATGACCTCACCTCTCCTCCAAATCATGCCAAATCACTCTTTTCCCCTTTTCGGCATGACCGCAAACCACGCCACAGTCATTCCAAATCACTCTTTTTTCCCATCCGGCATGACTGCAAGCCACATCCTCCCCACGCCCAATACAACTTATTTTCAAAAAGCAGCCCACTATAGTTTAAATCTATAGCAGGCTGCCCTTTTTTTCTTAATAATCCTTTTGCTTTTTACAACTTCCAGTCCCTGGCAAGAAGCTGGGTCTTAACCATATTGGCATAAATTCCGCCCTGCTTTTCCAGTTCTGCCGGACTTCCGCTTTCTGCCACCGTACCATCTTTTAATACGACGATCTTATCGGCATCGGCGACTGTACGCATACGGTGCGCAATGATCATAACCGTCTTCTCTTTGATGAGGCGGGACAGGGATTCCTGAATCATCGTTTCGTTATCTACATCGAGCGAAGCCGTTGCCTCGTCGAGAAGAATGATCGGAGCGTCTTTCAGAAAAGCACGCGCGATTGAGATTCGCTGTCTTTCTCCGCCGGAAAGTTCCGAACCATTTTCGCCGATCATCGTATTCCAGCCATCCGCAAGTCTTTCCGCAAATTCATCACAATGCGCAAGTTTGGCTGCCGCAATTACTTCTTCATCCGTTGCATCCATTTTTCCGATACGGATATTTTCCATTACCGTATTGTTGAACAACGTTACATCCTGAAATACGATCGAGTATAATGACATCAATGTCTCCGGATCAATTTGGGAAATGTCCATGCCGCCTACCGTGATGGTTCCCTGATTGACATCCCAGAAACGGGAAGCCAGACGGGATACCGTTGTTTTTCCACCGCCGGATGGTCCGATCAACGCCGTAACTTCGCCTTGTTTTGCTACAAAGGACACGTCTTTCAATACAGTCTCTCCACTTTCATAGGAAAATCCGACATTGGAAAATTCGATGTCATAGCCTTTGTTATCCATTTTCTGGGTACCTTCCTGTACCTCGTGGGACAGGATCTCATCCAAGCGGCTGCTCTGTACACCGGAGGCAATGATGGCTGCCAGATTTTGAAGAGAAACCTGCATTGGGTCGTAAATTCTTGATACCACCATCAAAAACATGAAAAATGTAATAACATCTAGTTCCCCTTTGGCAAGTAGGATTCCTCCTACCAGTGCCACCGTTCCGATACCGAGTTTTAAGATCATCTGAGAACTTCCTACAAAAACAGCCGTTCCAAGTTCTGTAACGATTGCATGTTTTTCAACCGCTTTGATCTTCTTATCCAATCCTTCCATATACTCTTCCTGAGAATTGTAGGCACGAAGATCTCTCGCACTTTCAAGGCCTTCCTGGATTCCATCGGCACACGCCATTTTCAGATCCATCTGTCTTTTATTTAAACTTCTCTGCACTTTTCCGGAACATCCTACAATAACAAAGGAAATAGGAAGTACCCAAAGTGCTGCCATTGCCATACGCCAATCAAAGAAAAATAATCCGATGGCAACGATCGTCGTCGAAATACAGGCTCCGACAAGTTCCGGAACAAAATGCGACGATGCCGTTTCCATCTGGGCACAGTCCGCCATGATCGTACTGGTAAGATCAGACAGATCCTTTTTCCCGAAAAAGGACAACGGAATCTTTCTCAATTTTTCAGCCAGCGTAATTCGTCTAACTCCACTCTCGATATACGTCGCCAAAAATGTCGCATTGTATTGAATGTATGTAGTAACAGCGATCAAAACAAATGTGACCACAATTCCTGTCAGATACCATATGCCTTTTCCGGCGAGGTTTCCTTCCATGTAATCTTTTACCATATAGTACAAAAGAGCAATCGGCACCATAAGAACAAGATTCGATACCGTAACGGATATAAATGCCTTTATCATGTCTTTGGCACCCTGTTCGGAGAGGGCACACTTATGCATCAATGTTTCCTTTAACTTCATGTCACACACCTACCTTCCAGCATACCGATTTATTGTATTCTTCCCACATATGTGCGTACAATCCATCTGCTTTTTCCAGTTCTTCATGTCTTCCACTCTGACAAATTTCTCCATCTTTGAGCACACAGATACGGTCTACTCCGATTACCGAAGAAAGTCTGTGAGCGATCATGATCACCGTCTTTCCCTGCGAAAGTTTGCTGAACGCCGCCTGTACTTTTGCTTCGTTATCCGGATCGGCAAAAGCAGTCGCCTCATCTAAGATCAAGATCGGCGCATTTTTCAACATGGCTCTCGCGATAGAAATACGCTGTACCTCTCCTCCGGAAAGATACGTTCCTTTGGAACCAATCACGGTATCAATGCCGTCCGGCAGTTTTTCAATAATATCTTCACACTGTGCATTTTTCAGTGCTTCCATCACTTCTTCGCGGGTCGCATCCTTTTTGCCCATGCGTACATTGTCAAAAATTGACATTTTCAAGAGACGGCTGTCCTGAAATACAAACGATACGGTATCCATAAGTTCTTCCGGATCGATATTTTTCACATCCACTCCGCCAATCTTTATTTTTCCCTCGGTCGCATCGGCAAATCTTGCGATCAGGCGTGCCAGTGTCGTTTTACCACCGCCGGATGGTCCGACAAATGCCATCTGCTCGCCTGCTTTGATATCCAGATGGATGCCATGCAGCGCATCTTTCGCTGCTCCTTCATAACGGAACGATACATTTTCAAAACGGATCGACGTATCTTTGGGCTGCTCTTTTTTCTGCGTCTCAGAAAGCGGCTGGCGTTCCAGAATACTGTCGATACGTTTCAATGAATCTTCCACGATCATTGTATTTTCACCTGCATACATCATCTTTGTCAAGGTAACCGTGATGATCGGTGTGATAATGATGTAAAACATCAAATTAAGCAGAAACGTCGTATCCACCACTCCACTTTTTACTCCTCCAAACAGATAAGCCGCAGCGATGAGAATGGCAAACACCGAGTTAATTACTGCCGTATATCCCATCATGGGGATACGAAGATCTTGGGTATAAGAAATTACCCATTTTTCATATTTTTTAATGGAATTTTGAAATCTTTTAAACGAAAATACCGACTGTCCAAACGTTTTTACAACAGGGATTCCGCGGACATATTCCACCGCTTCATTGGACATTTCTTCCAATGAATTCTGATACTCTTCCATCTTCTTTTTCATGTTTTCTCCCATCATGGTACTCATGACAGCAAATGCAGCAACAACAGGGATCAGACACAGAAGTCCGAGTCTCCAGTCAAAGATAAGAAGAAGGATCGCAAGTCCTGCCGGCGTGGCATAAGCGACACATTTATCCGGCAGCTGGTGCGCGATATAGGTTTCCGTCGCCGCACTGGACTCATTTACGATTTTCCGAATTTTACCACTTCCCTCTTCTTCCATAAAGCCAAGCGGAAGTGATAAGATGTGACGCATAAGCTGCGAACGCATATTAGCCTGCACACGGAATGCCGACAAATGCGAACAGATCAATGCTCCTATGTAGATCAGCATGGCAAGCACCGCTGTTCCGACGGCACTCCATCCATAAAATGACAAATTCTGTGCTGCTCCATAATCCGGTGCCACACGCAGCACTTCTTTGATCAGACACCAAATGAAATAAAATGGGACAAGTGCCGCAAATGCACTTATCACGGCGAGTATCCATGACGCAATTGTCAGGTACTTAAAATTTCCGGCATACTCAAATAACCGCTGAATCGGTTTTTGTTTTGCCTCTGCATTTTTCGCCATTTTCAAAAGCCTCCTTAAACTTTTTATTTTGGAAACCATTCAAAAGGGAATCGTTTCCTTTCATTTTATAAAGAAATACTCTTCCCTGCGAGAAATTCATCTCATAGGTACAGCATTTATTTATCAATTCCCAGTCATGCGTAATGATCAACACACTTTTTCCCATGCTTTTTAGTTGTTTAAAACACTCTGCGGTCTGAATCATATGACGGTAATCCAATCCACTCGTCGGTTCATCAAAAATCAATATTTCTTTCTCTGCCAATATTGCGGATACAATTGCAACACGCTGCTTCTGCCCCCCCGAAAGTGACATCGGATGTCTTTGCCGGAAAGCTGACACCCCTAATTGCTCCATCGCATCATTTTTATCCTCTTCCGGTCTATCCTCTGCCCCAAGACTGATTTCATCCTCTACCGTTTCGCAGAACAATTGATGATTTACATCCTGCATAACCATATAACACTGTTTTAACATCTCCTTATTCTTGTACTTTTTTCCCTCTAAAACCGTAGTTCCTTTAAACTTTTTCTCAAGCCCGCATAAACAACGCACAAATGTCGTCTTTCCTGCACCATTAAAACCAGTTATCGCAACAATTTCATTTTGAGGAATCGTAAAATTATCTATATCAAAAACCAATTCCTGATCATAGGAAAATTGGTAATCGATGCACTCAATTCCTTTTTTTATGGATATTTCTTCTTTTTCAAATTTCTCTGCAACATTTTCCATAGCCCGTAATCCAAGTTCTTTTCTTTGCGCGGACGAAAACTGCATAAACTCATTCATAGAGAAATCCCACTCCACTTTTCCATCTTTCAAGTAAATTACACGGTCACAAACTTCCTGCAGCCAGTTAAGTCGATGTTCCGCAATTACTATAGTTTTTCCTTGATCTTTCCAAAGTGATAAAGTCTGTTTTAATTGTTCAATTGATTTTATATCCAGATTCGATGTCGGTTCATCAAGTACAAACACTTCTGGCATCATCGCTGAAACCGAGGCACAGGCTACTCTTTGTTTTTCTCCGCCGGAAAGTTGAAATATGTCGCGGTCCAAAAGCAGTTCCATCTCCAGTTGATCCGTCACTACATTCATTCGCTCTCGAATCTCTTTTTCCGGCAAACCAAGGTTTTCACATCCAAAGGCAATCTCACTTGTCGTGTCCATGCAAAAAAATTGACTTCGTGGGTTTTGAAACACGCTCCCCACCTTTTGGGAAATATTGTAGATTTCTTCCTTTTGGACATCCATGCCACAGACAGTCACTTTTCCATGCATTTCTCCCTCATAAAAATGAGGAATCAGTCCATTAAGCATCCTCGTAATGGTCGTTTTTCCACATCCGGATTCGCCACATAAAAGAACACATTCACCAGATCCAATTGTGATTGACACATCTTTCAATGCTCCCTTGTCGGAATTGTTATACGTAAAATTTACATTTTCTAACTGTATCATAGTTTCTCCTTATACAATCAAGCTTCGTATCAGCGCACCTGCCCAGATTACATATGGTGCCACACATAGCATAAACAAAATATGATCCTGCACATGAAATCCAATCTGGCATACATTAGTACGCTTTCGATCTGCTCCCAGCCCACGTGTTATTGCTGCCGCATTCAGTTCCTCACCAATTTTGGCCGAACAGACTAACAAAGGAATCAGCCGATATTCTATCATCTTGGTCACGTTTTTTCCTCCAAACCGGATATCTCTCATGCGCATGGCATCATTGATGGAAGAAAACTCATCTGCTATGGTAGGAAAGAAGCGAAACATCACAGATAACGGAATGCTTATCTTTTCTGATACATGCATTCTTTCCATCGCCGCATTAAATTCACTCACTTTTGTTGTTCGGATCAAATAACTTCCTGTCATGATTCCTGGTAAAAAACGTGTTAAAATTCCACAGCACGCCAGCAAAAGATATCCAATCACCCCGGAAAGACGTGGTAAGATTCCTATGTACAAACCATATGCCACTGCATATAAAATCAAATACCAAGCTCCTGTCTTCCATTTTCCATCAAGTACAAACAAAATCATAGGAACAATGCAAAAAAGCGGGGTATATCGGTCAAAAAAATCACCACCTGCATTTCCAAGAACAAAAACTCCCATAGTAAACAGAAGTAACAGTTTCGGTCTCGGATCAAATACCATCTTTCCTTCTTTCATCACGCGATTCCCGCTTTCTCAAAATGTTTTTTCAATACAGATTTTCCAATGATTCCTCCAATCCAGCCACAAACCAAACAAGAAATAATCATTGCCGGAATCAGCCATTTATGACTCATAATTTCAGATAGCGAGTCTATATACTCCTGACCAAAACTTTGTCTCGTTACAAAATATTCGTGTGCATTGATAAATAATGGCACAAAATTTCCAAATAAAATAATATCAAACACACTTCCACTTAAAATTGCTTTGGAACTACTTTTATAATTTCCGCTTTTTGCAATCAGGTCAGCAAGAAGACCAAACACAATTCCGAACAAAAATGGCCAATATCCCATCCCTGTAATCCACAAAAACAGCCCGATAATGATGGAATATATTGTGAGCATTCCAAATTTATCCACTTTGGTCATGAAAAGCATATATGGAATCCCTCCAAGAAGCGGTACCAGTACACACAGCATTGGCATCATGATTGGGATAAATCCCAGCATTGCGACTGCCGTCATGATAACGCAGTATATCGCTGCGTATATTCCAATATTAATCAGATCTTTTCCTTTTAATTTTCCACTTGTATTCATAGCAATCTCCTTCTTTTGCTTTATTATTTCGTGTTATCTCTATTACTGCGAAAAGGTTTTGTGTGTCATACTTTTGTAAGTTTTGACTAACTTTTAACTAAAAGAATTGACTGCAGGCTCGTCTGTCATCTGCAGCCACTTTCTTTCGATTCGTGCAACCATTAGTAGCAATTACTATAAATCACATCCCAGCCAGCACTATGATATTTCTCCAGCATACAGATGTAACGTCTCGCTTCTTCTTTGGACATATTGTGTCGGACAACTTCAAAAAAACTTTCAAACAATGCTTTATTCATAATATGCATAAAATTTTTTGTAATCCGTTCTCCTTCCTTCATTTGTATGCCGGTGGCATCCATGAATCGATAGGTATATTCCGTTTCAATTTCTACTAGATGTTCCACAAAGTTTTGAAATTTTGTACCATACGCGCCATCGACCAGCAACTGAAAAATCTCAAAATGATCATACATATAATCTAACATAAGCATCATTCCATTTTCTGCATACTCGTCTAGATGGTCTGCCTGCTGTTCAGGTTCTATTTTTTGAAATTTTTCCTGCACACTTACAAATATCTCTGTAAATTCTTTTGCTGCCGGTTCCACAAGTACCGAAAAAAGGCCCTCTTTTCCACCATATCGGGAATAAATAGACCCCGTCGTTGTTCCCGCTTCTGCCGCTATCGTGCGAAGAGAGGCATCTACATATCCTTTGTCCAAAAATTCTTTTTTTGCACATGTTTCAATTTTTTCCGAAACACCTTCGATTGGTTTTGACACTTTTACCTCCATTTTGTAACGCTGTTATATAACACTGTTATGAGTATAGAACACCATTTCCTTTTTGTCAATACTCTATCGGCCGAAAACCAATTATTGAGAATTTCTATCACTTATGCTTTTTCATTTATTCGTACTTGCCATCTTGCGGACAACTTGTTACAATAAATGTAACTTTTTTCCAAAGCAGGGAGGATACCATGAGCCGGATTATTTTTCAAAACTCATATCTTATATTACTGCCTTCTTATCAAATGACACATACTCATAAACATCCTTTTTTACATCTGTTTTTTAGCAAAAAAGGATGCCGGATCTGTTTCGATGACACAACGTTAAAAGGAAATATCATTATACTTGATTCCAATGTGCCTCATATGACAAAAGAAGAAAATGGGTGCGACTTCATTTTATTGATTGATCCAACAAGTTCAATTGCTGAAAGTCTACAGAAACAATATTTGAAAGAAGATAACTATAATATTTTTTCGAGATTACCGGATATATATGATAAACCAAATAAAATGTCAGATGACGAAATCGTGGATCTTATCGAAAGATTATTATTAAATATGGAGATTATTTCCTCCGAAAATGACAATAAAGATAAACGAGTAGAGACAATAATTACAAACATTATTTCCGGAAAATGGCTTTCATATAGTATCGAACAGATTGCAGCATCAACCTTTCTCTCTGAAAGTCGATTGTCACATTTATTCAAGGCAGACGCGAAGATTTCTTTGAAAAGTTATCTCCTTATGAGACGCCTTGAACATGCCTATCGTTTGGTGTGTTCCGGAAAAACAATCACTTATGCTGCCTGCGAAAGCGGTTTTGCAAGTCCGTCCCATCTTGCGTATACCTGCCAAAAATTTACAGGCATTGCTATATCTGAAGTATTAAATAACAAAAAATAGCAGATTTTTGAAAGCCTTATAGGTTTAAATGTTTTATACTATTGTCAAATCAAAAACCGAAAAGGAGACTAAACTGCTATGAATTTTATGTATTTTTTTGACAATCATATCAAGCGTTATATCATGAAAGGAAAAAAATATTGTAACCCTGCAGAAACCGGAAATTATCCTTGTGGAATAAGCTGTATCCGCCAGCACGATGTAAATCTTTGGTTTTATACCAAAAATAATACAACCATTGCAATTGATGCCGGACATTTAAATTTTCCCGAAACTTCTGAAGCATTTCGAAAAATTAACATTGATTCCACTCGGATTCCACATGTTTTTATTACACATGCTGATGTAGATCATTGTGGCGGCATTGATATAAAAGGAACAGACATCTACCCAAATGCAAAAATACATATCGGAAAAGAAGAAACCGTTTATTTAAATCGACAAACTTATCGTATGAAAAAAGGAAACATTAAATTATACAATTGTGTTGCACTAAGAGAAGGATATGAAACCATTGATGGCGATAAATTGTTTGATATTGATGGCATTAAAATACAGGCGGTTCATACACCGGGACATACTCTGGGACATACATGCTATATCGTTGATGACACCGTATTATTTTCGGGAGACTGCCTTGCCGTGAACGAACAGGGAGGATATAGTTTTTTTGAATTTTTCACCCAATTTCCGGACATGAATAAAAAATCCCTACTCCATTTGCAGAAAATTGTCAGCACTATTCAACCTCGTTATGTATGTACCGGGCATAGCGGAATCCGCAAATATTCACCTGATATATTCGCACACGCAAATGAATCCGCTCAATTCAGCCTCAAAAAACCTTTTGACCCATGCGCTCCTTATGATGCCTTTACTCAAAATACCCATTAAACACCACTGAATTTTTGCTATTCGGGAACAATTCCTGATACAGTGCAAGGAAATAATTGTCCGTCATGCTGGCGATATAATCGACAACAATCTGATCCGGCTGCTCTTTTTCCATATAATCATCAATAAATTTGCTGTTATAATTTATCTCTTCCAGATATTCTATATGGTGACGATACAAAATAGAACTTTTCTCCATGCTCTGTGCCTGGCGGAGCAGTTCTTCATACATCTGCTCAAACATCGGCTGAATCTGCTGATATACACCGTCTACCCGTGAATTTTGATAAATTTGCTGATAATTTTCCTTCTTTGCTTTTGAAAAGGCATCATAATAGTCTTTTTCCATACAGAGATATGATTTTCCATAGCTATTTTCGATGATATTTACGATCATGTTATTGATGATCTCCGCATTGGTCGTTCCGATCTTTCCACCGGTAAACTGCCCTTCCTCTTTTAATATTCCGACTTTCACCGCATCCTGACGGTCTTTTCCGAGGTACGCAATGATGTCGCTGATCCGCATCACGCAACCCTCTAATGTCGATGGAATCTGCTGCTTATTTGCCTCCGGATCGGTATAACAGTCCTCCACTCGTTTATCAAACTGCTGAAAATCCGTCAGTTCCACCGGCTGATACCGCTCCAGTTCCATCTCACCATTGTGGCAGAGAACACCGTCTAACACCTGCAGACTCATATTCCGCGATACGAGTTTATCCAGCACCCGCACACTGTGCACATTGTGGTTAAAAAGCCGACCGGTATGAGCGTGGTACAATTCATTTAAAAACCGCTCTCCTGCGTGTCCAAACGGGGTGTGCCCAATATCATGTCCGAGCGAAATGGCTTCGATCAAATCCTCATTTAATCCCAGCATCCGCCCGATATTCCGCGCGATCCGGGCAACCAGCTGGACATGCAGGGCACGTCTTGAGATGTCATCATTCTGATAAGCCGACAACACCTGTGTTTTATCCGAATACCGGTTGTAGTACGGATTGTGAAGGATTTTTTCAATATCACGCACAAAGGCCGGACGCCACAAATTTGCAATGTCATGTGCTGGTGCACGGCGCACAATATCCGCATCTGAAAAAGCATACGGATTTTCTCTGTGGTTCTTCCGGTCTTCTAGTATCTGTTTTTGTAATTTTTCCGATAATACATGATAATCTGCCATACGTTTTCCACCTTTCCTCAAACTTTGAGACGATACAAAACGTCTTCAAAACAAACCCCATCCGTCGGTGGGATATCTCTTTTTTCCGTGGCAAGAATGCAGTCTCTGACAAAGGCAGCTGCTTTTTTTACCGAAACTTCCAATGGATGCCCATTGACGCAGTCGGCAGCAATGACCGCAGCAAAGATATCGCCCGTTCCGGAACGCACTTTTCCCACGCGCTTCTGCCGGAGAAATTTAATCTCACCGGGCGTTTCACTTACCACGTTGGTAATATACGAGGCCGAATTTAATCCGGAAATAACAATCTTATCTGCACCGAGTTCACGTAATTTCTCTGTCATTTTCAGGAAATCGGCTTTGCTCCATCCATCTTCCCGGTAAGGCATTCCGGTAAGCATACAGGCTTCTGTCAGATTTGGAGTAAGAATGTCGGCATAACGCACCAACTGCTTCATCTTGTCGCACATTTCCGAAGTGTACGTCGGATAGGCTTTTCCATTTTCTCCCATCACAGGATCAATGATCACTTTGGTTCTCTCATCCTGAAACTGTGTGATAAAATCGCTGACGATCTCAATCTGTCTGGCAGAACCCAAGAATCCGGTAGCAATCCCTTCAAATCGAAGATCCAGTTTTTTCCATTCCTGCATATACGGCGTCATTTTGTCCGTATAATCATCATAAAAGAATGACTCAAACCCGGTATGATTGGAAAAGATCGACGTCGGCAGCATACACCCCTGAATCCTCATATGCGAGATAATCGGAAGTGATACTGCGATCGAACACCTTCCAAAGCCTGATATGTCATTGATAATAGCAATTTTTTTCTGATTGTTATGCGACATTTTCTTCACTCCTAATAGTTCCTTACTTTGCGTTAATGTAATTCATCAAACCTTCGGCTTTGATGATCTTCTGCATAAATTCAGGAAATGCCTGACCCTGATAGTTCTGATTTTTCGTCTTATTTACGATCACACCGCTGTCAAAATCAATTTCCACTTCGTCTCCTGCCTCAATATTTTCAGAAGCTTCTTTACACTCAATGATTGGCAGTCCGATATTGATCGCATTGCGGTAGAAAATTCTGGCAAAGGTCTCTGCGATAACACAGCTGACTCCTGCTGCCTTGATGGAAATCGGTGCATGTTCACGGGATGAACCGCAGCCAAAGTTTTTCTCTGCTACGATAATATCCCCTTTCTTCACATTTTTCACAAAATCTTTGTCAATATCTTCCATGCAATGTGTTGCCAGTTCCGCTGGATCGGATGAATTCAGGTAACGTGCCGGAATAATAACGTCTGTATCTACATTGTCTCCATATTTAAAAACTTTTCCTAATGCTTTCATCGTTTCTTCCCCTTTCTATAATCCTAATTCGGATGGCTCAGAAATTTTTCCGGTCACTGCACTTGCTGCTGCAACCGCCGGACTTGCCAGATAAACTTCCGAATCCACATGTCCCATACGGCCAACAAAGTTACGGTTTGTCGTAGAAACAGCCCTTTCTCCGGCAGCAAGAATTCCCATATGTCCGCCAAGACACGGTCCACAAGTCGGTGTGCTGACAACCGCTCCCGCCTTGATAAATGTCTGGATCAGTCCTTCTTCAATTGCCTGAAGATATATAGCCTGCGTCGCCGGGAATACGATACAACGCATGCCTTTTTTCACTTTCCGTCCTTCCAATACCTTCGCTGCGGCACGCAGATCGCCGATTCGTCCGTTGGTACAGGAACCGATAACAACCTGATCAATCTCCACATCACCGGACTCTTTTACGGTCTTTGTATTTTCCGGAAGATGCGGAAACGCAACCGTTGGCTCAAGGGTATTTAAGTCGATTACGATCTCTTCATCGTATTCTGCATCTTCATCCGGTTCATAAATTTTATAATCTTTTGTAGAATGTTCTTTCATATATTCAATCGTTTTCTCATCTACCGGGAAAATACCATTTTTCGCTCCGGCTTCGATTGCCATATTGGCGATGGAAAAACGATCATCCATTGTAAGACTTGCCACACCATCTCCGGTAAATTCCAAAGAACGGTACAATGCGCCGTCAACCCCGATCTTTCCGATCAAATGAAGGATCACGTCTTTTCCGCTTACCCATTTTTGCAATTTTCCGGTAAGAACCACTTTAATCGCAGATGGTACTTTAAACCATGCTTTTCCAGTGATCATACCAGCACCCATGTCCGTACTTCCTACGCCTGTAGAAAATGCTCCCAGTGCTCCGTATGTACATGTATGTGAATCGGCTCCAATACATGTCTCTCCTGCTACGATCAAACCTTTTTCCGGCAGAAGGGCATGCTCGATCCCCATCTCTCCTACTTCAAAATAATTGGTAATTCCCTGTGCTTTCGCATACTCGCGCACGCATTTACAATGTTCTGCAGACTTGATGTCTTTATTTGGTGTAAAATGATCCGGAACAAGTGCGATCTTGTCCTTATCAAATACGGTCTTTTTATTTAACTTCTCTACTTCATGAATGGCAACCGGTCCGGTAATATCATTTGCCAATACCAGATCCAGATCTGCTTCAATCAGCTGTCCTGCCTGAACACTTTCCAATCCGGCATGTGCTGCCAGAATCTTTTGGGTCATCGTCATTCCCATCGTCAATTCATCCTTTCTATTTTTACTATTTTCCCTAAGGGATTTTTTACTTAGTTAAGGGTAGGCTGTCGGGGTTCGCCGGGGCGGCGAGGTTGTGAGGTTATGGAATCCCTTGTTTTGGGATTTCCGGGCTCCCTGGTTTTGGGATTTCCGGGCTCCCTGGTTTGGGGAAGCAAAAGCAACCTTTTGGGGTGGCTTCTCTCGGTTTCGTTGCCTTTTTTCCTCTTATGTGGCAAAAAAAGCAACATAAACTGCCTCTTTTTCCTTTTTTGGTTGCCTTTTGGCAACCATACTTGCTTTAAAAGCAACCTGTTCGGGTGGCTTCTCTTGATTTCGTTGCCTTTTTGCTTCTTTATCTCAAACTCTTTCAGCCTTTCACTTTATATATAGTAACAAAAAATTCTCAAAAAGTAAAATATTCTTTTCTTATATTTGATATAACTTTTATTTATATCTCTTTTCTTTTCTATTCCTTTATGGTATAGTATAACTACTTAGTTTGTGGAAACTGCTTTTTGTTTTGGTCATGCAACTCGGAAAGGATGAAAAGCAAGTCTCTCCTGGGTGCCTTGCCACCTAAACACTCACACCTTCACCACTGAAACGCTGGATATCAACCCCTTCCGGGGTGACTTGCCACCACCAACGCCACACCTGCACCTCGGAAATGCAGGAAATCAAATCTTTCCAGGGTGTCTTGCCAA
>ERZ808240.1316-NODE-1316-length-31163-cov-4.593159_pt1 | contig 31163 bp, 28 predicted proteins | sample MGYA00521084_ERZ808240 | MGnify/ENA primary metagenome ERZ808240 (study PRJEB31516, sample SAMN03275571) | gut metagenome | biome: mammalia-associated habitat; material: feces | host: Papio cynocephalus | place: Kenya | collected 2012-08-06 ... | reverse complement strand
TGGGATGAAAAGCAATTGAGTCCATTATTAAGATCTCGTTTGTTGTCAGTGATTTCTATTCCATCTTTAAAAGAAAGAACAATACATGAAAAGGAATTGTTTATAATTCATTTTGTTGAAGAACAAGCAAAAAAAGTTAAAAAAACAATTTGATAATCTATGTTCAGAGTTTGGAATGAATGCAACAACAGCATTTAATATTTTTGCTAAAGCTGTAGTTCGTGAAAGAAAAATACCTTTTGAAATTTCGGCGCCTGTTGATAATACAAGAGCAGAGGCAAAAGCAGCTTTCTATGAAATGCGTAAAATTGCAGATGAGAATGGCATTTCTGATATGACACTTGAAGATATTAATGCAGAAATTGCATTATCACGTTCTAGAAAGTAGGTGATTTAATGCAATATTTTGTTGTAGTTGATACCAATATTATTGTATCAGCATTATTATCAAGGCATGAAAATGCATCTACGGTGCAGGTGATTAAAGCTTTGTATGATGATAAGTTCACACCTATATTTAATGATGAAATTCTTGCAGAATATGAAGATGTTCTTCATAGAAAAAAGTTTCATTTTCCAGAGTATGCGATACAAGCAACTTTGAATTATTTTAAAAAATATGGTGTGTATGTTGATAGAATAATTACAAATGAAAATTTGCCAGATCCCAAGGATTTAGTATTCTATGAAGTATGTATGGCAAAGAGAGAGGAAGATTCTATGTTGGTTACTGGAAACATGAAACATTTTCCACAAAAACCATTTATTGTTACACCAAATGAATTGCTTAATATTATTGAATCTAATTAACATTAATATACAAAAAAGAATATAACTTATGAATATCGGCAAAATATCTCGACATTTATAACATGAATATGTGTGGTATTTTGCCAATATGAATTATAATTGCCGGTAAATTAATATTTTATTTTTGTAAAGTTTATTGATGAATATAAGCAAATAATGGTTAGCTTACAATAAATAATGTTATGCTTGACAAACGCAATAATCAGGTGATATACAATAATAAACTCTTTGCACTGCATACAAATCTACAGTACAAACTGAGCAGACCGTGATTATGAGATACTTAGTGTTGGCCAGGTAATAATCAAAAACCACAGATGTTTAAATGATTAGATTACATGATAATACTGGGATATAGTCATGGAGTCGGGTCACGCAGGTGACAGTGGAAACTTTTCAATCCACGGGACAGTAGTTGCTAATACTGATTCGTGGGTGTTTTATATCTTTATATATGCATTTCGCACATAACTCCCACATATTTTAGTGTTATAGGGTTACTCAGATAGAACATATATGGATATATATACTTATATGTATCTATTAATATATATTTATATATGTGATATCGGATAAGTCTTATTAACAGGAGGATTATTATGGAAAAGGAAAAAGTAATATCAGCCAATACTGGCAATGATGTTGTCTCTGAAGATGAATTTCAGAGGGTAGCAAACAAAGTATCAGTTATAACAATTATAGGTAATCTTTTATTATCAGTCATGAAACTGATAGCAGGTATTATCGCACATTCTAATGCAATGATAAGTGATGCTGTTCATTCTGCATCAGATGTATTTAGTACATTTGTCGTTATCATTGGAATAAAGCTGGCATCTAAAAAAGCAGATAAGGAACACCCTTATGGACATGAAAGACTTGAGTGTGTTGCTGCAATAGTACTTTCTATGGTCCTGTTTATAACAGGTCTTGGAATAGGAGCCACAGCACTTAAGAATATAACTAATGGCAATTACAATAATCTTGAAGTTCCGGGAGTTCTTGCACTTATAGCAGCTATCATATCAATAGTAAGTAAAGAAGTTATGTACTGGTATACAAGATACAATGCCAAAAAGATAGATTCAAGTGCACTTATGGCAGATGCATGGCATCATCGTTCAGATGCGTTTTCATCAATAGGAGCGCTTATAGGTATAGCCGGTGCAAGACTTGGATTTCCAGTTATGGATTCAATCGCCAGTCTGATTATATTCGTATTTATCATAAAGGCAGCCTATGATATATTCAAAGATGCGATAGACAAGATGGTAGATCACGCATGTGATGATGAGACAGTAAGTCAGATACGTGAATGTGTTATGAAGCATAAGGATGTTTTGGGAATAGATATGCTCCAGACACGTATATTTGGAAATAAGATATATGTGGATCTTGAGATAGCAACAGATGGCTCATATACACTTAACAAGGCACATACAATAGCTGAATCGGTTCACAATGACATAGAAAAGAGCTTTCCTAAAGTAAAACATATAATGGTACATGTAAATCCGGCAAGTGTATAAATATCAGATGTGTAGGCCAACATGGACAAGAATTTCAAAGCAATGGAGCAATCCTTATACAGCAGGTGATTGGGAATTTATTTTTGACATTTGCTTCATATTATCATAAGAGCAGGGAAACAATCATAAAGTATGATATTTATGATTGTTTCCCTGTTTTTATATAAACTTGATAATTTGGTGATTTATATATATAATCAGTCATTAATAGAAGAATAGTATTGTCTATGAAAGAAGGTATGAGTAAGAGTGAGAAGAACAAGGGAAGAGGCAGAGGAAACGAGAAGAAAGATTATTGAGGCGTGTTATGAGGTTATCCTTGAAAAAGGATATGAAAATATGACAAGAGATGATATAGCCTCTAAGTTGGGAATGACAAGAGGGGCTGTTAACTGGCATTTTAAAGATAAAGAGGAGATGTATATAGTTACATTAAATGCTGTCCTTGATAAGCTAAGAACAAGAAGAGAAGAATATATTAACGATAACGGACTTACTGTAAAAGAAAAATTACATGGATTATATATGGAACCTGTGCAGAATGCTGAGTATTTTCATTTTATTAATCATATACCACATTATCTTCTTCTTAAAGATGAATTCAAATGTATAGAGAAAAGAAAAAATGATAACAGAATATGGTTTATAGCGTATATGAAAGAATGCCTTATACAATATGAGAAAGAGAATAATTGTCATCTTAATAATTCCAAGGATATTATGGCACAGATGCTTTATCTGTTATATGAGGGACTTCATAACAGAAATACATGTAAGGAGTATGAAACAGTAGATTTTTTATCATACCTTGATGATTATTTTGACATGATTATCAAGTGATATTTGCCAGAGATTTACAATAGCAAATCTTAAAAAGCTGAAAAAAATATGAAAAATAAATAAAAAAGGTATTGACATATGTTTATTTAGATGTTATACATACATATATAAATGTATAATAACTTAACGGATATGACAAAGGGGTCAGAACGGATAGATACCGGAAGGTATTATTTGTTTTGACCCCTGTTTTTATATATGCAGCCTACAAATATAAAGATAGTTAGTCATTAAATGTTGTTATTAGCATAAGACAGACGTATTAAGGAGGAAAAAAGATGGATAACACTAAGAAAGAAAAGAAAATACGTTTTCCACATGAGTTTATAATAATACTGGCTCTTGTGGTATTGGCATGCATACTTACATATATCGTGCCAGCAGGTAACTATGCAAGAGTTAAGACAGAATCAGGTACTTCAGTTGTAGATGCTACAAGTTTTTCCTATGTGGCACGTACACCAGAAAGTATTTTTAAGATTCCATCAGATATAGTTGATGGTTTTTATAATGCAAGACAGCTTATATTTGCAATTCTTATATTTACAGGAGCCATGCAGATAGTTATGGCAACGGGAGCCATGCAGAATCTTACAGGAGTTATTATTCAGAAATTCGGTAGAAAGCAGTCAATAGCGATAGCTATAATAATGTCAGTAGTAGCAGTGCTTAGTTCACCTATGGGATATAATCCTTTCATAGCATTTGTGCCACTTGGATTATTCTTAGCAGTGTCTATGGGATATGATGCAGTAGTTGGTGTTGCTATATTCTGTCTGGCAGCAGCTATGGGACCAAATGCAGGTATGTTAAACCCATCAACAACAGGTGTTGGTAACGAATTAGCAGGTCTTCCAACATTCTATGGATTTGGATATAGATGTGTAGGTTTTGTGTTAATAACAGCAGTTACAATAATATATGTTATAAGATATGCTAACAAGGTCAAGGCAGATCCAACAAAGAGTCTTGTATATGGTATTCCACAGAATATTACATATGAAGATGATGGTAAGGAAAAAAAGATATCATTCAGACAGCTTCTTGTTTTGTTAGCTGTACTTGTTGGTGTTGTAATCCTTATTATAGGATGTACTAAGTTAAGCTGGGGCTTTAAGCAGATGTCTGCTTTCTTCCTTGTATTTGGACCTGTATGTGGTCTTATATATGGAACAAAGCCTAATGATATATGTAATCAGTTTGTTGACGGCTGCAGGATGGTAGTAAGAGCTATTATTCTTATAGGTATGGCTTACTCAATATCAGTAGTTTTAAAGAATGGTAACATACTTGATACTATCGTGTATGGAGTATCTAATCTTCTTAACTATATACCAACATGGCTTCAGGCTCCTGGCATGCTTGTTATACATACTATCATCAACTTCTTTATAACATCAGGTAATGGACAGGCAGTAGTAACTATGCCAGTAATGCTTCCAGTAGCTAACATTATTGGAATGTCACCAGAAACAGCTATACTTGCACTTAACTATGGTGATGGATTTACTAATATTATATTCCCACATTCAGCAGCACTTATGAGTTTCCTTGCATTATCTAATGTTCCATATCATAAGTGGCTTAAGTTTGTAGGAAAGCTTGTTCTTATATGGTATGTAATCGGATTCGCATTATTAATAGTTGCACAGGCAATAGGATACTAGTCATTTAACGGGTAAAGAAAAATATTGGTTCAGGGTCAGATATTAATATTAATATAATGCTGATCCTGGACTTAGTCATATATAGAAATAAACCAGCAGAATAATAGATATGCAATATAAAACAATTAAGTTAGTATAAAAAATCTATGCAGAGTATGAAATTAATTATAAAATATGTGGGATTAATATTAAGTTAATGTTTTATAATTGTATACATGATGAGGATAAATATGAAAAAAGGTTATGCAAAAATGGCAGCAGTACTGTCAGTATCTACTATAACAATTCTTGGAAGTACAGCTGTATCTCCAGCGTTATCAGGAATAAAAAGCGCATTTCCACAGATGAGTGATGCATGGATACAGATGATACTTACATTGCCAACTTTACTTATAATACCATCGTGTCTTTTATGCAGGTATGCAATAAGTAAAATGGGTCAGAAGAATGTATTATTGATGGGTATAATAATATATCTTATAGGAGGTCTTGGTTCAGGACTTGCCCCTGACTTCTATATGCTTCTTGCTTTCAGGGGAATACTTGGAATAGGATGTGGTTTTATAACCCCGATGGCACAGAATCTTATAAGCAGTAATTTCACTGGTGAAACCAGACAGAAGCTTACGTCATATTCAGCTTCAGCTTCGTACCTTATGGGAATAATCGCATCATTTCTTGTAGGAAGATTAGTTGGAATCAACTGGAGAATGGCATTTCTTATATATCTTATAGCATTTGTTGTATTGCTTCTTAATATTATATATCTTCCTGATGACAGAAAGAAGAATGTTAAAGATTTGTCTGGCAGTGATACTAATGAAAATACAGTTGATAATGTCATGGAAGCTGTAAAGTCTGTAAGAGCAACAGATGACAGCAAAGCAGTTAACAAAGGACTTAATGTAAAAGCTATTCTTGTTATGATTGCCATGTTTGGCATAAATGGTGCTTTCTATACATTTTCGGCGAGCATATCTTTGTTTATGCGTACGGAAGGTATAGGTAATGAAACAAGCTCTGGAATAGTTGTTTCAGCATTTATGATATGTGGTTTTATTATAGGACTTATTGTTCATCCTGTAAGAAAAATATTAAAAGAATATACAATAGTACTTGGCTGTTTTATGATGGGTGCCGGATACATGCTGCTTTCACAGTCTGAAAACATACCTGTGCTTATGATTGCAGCAGCTATGGTTGGTGGAAGTTATAGCATATTATATTCAGAAGTATTTACTAAGATAAGACAGGCAGCACGAAGCGAGGAGGAAACAACAACACTGGTAACATATACCACGGCATGTATGTTTCTTGGACAGGCATTATCACAATACATACTTCGTGGCGTTGAGTGTGTTGCTGGCATTTCAGGTTATAGATTCAGATTTATATTTGTTGGAGCATTATTGCTAATAAGTATGGCAGGCTGTATTATAAAAAATATAGTAACTTCAAGAAAAACAGTTGGATAATCCAGACAATTGTTAAGCAAGCCTGTCAAAGCATATATAAAGGTCTGTAGATATTATAATAGGAACTATTAAACATGGTATACAATCATATTGTAAAGAAAGGCAAGGAGGACTACTTATGATTATTGAAAATGAGAAGATAAAAAATGCACTTGAATTCATTAAGGCAGAGGACGAGAACACAACAAAGGAAACTCTGGCGATGTGTCAGATTCCAGCGCCATCACATCAGGAAAAAGAAAAAGCAGAATACGTCATGAAGAAATTCAAAGAAATAGGTCTTTTGGATGTTCATATGGATGAGGTATGGAATGTGCTTGGAACATGGAAGGGAACCAAAGACGGACCAGTTATAATGCTTGCGGCACATACAGATACGGTATTTCCTATTGATACAGATGTTACAGTAAAGAAAGAGGGCAACAGATATTTCTGCCCCGGAATTAATGATGATACACATGCAGTAGCTGAAATAATGGCAGTTGCAAAGGCTATGGTAAAGTACGACATACATACTAAGGGTGATATAATATTCTGTGCTAATGTATGTGAGGAAGGTCTTGGAGATCTTAAAGGTGTGAAATACATATTCAATAATCCGAACAATATAGATGCATTTGTATCAGTTGATAATCCTGTTACAGGTGGTGTTGTGTATACAGCAACTGGAAGTCATAGATATCAGGTTACATTTACCGGCAATGGTGGACATAGTTTTGCAGACTTTGGACTTCCTAATCCGATACATGCCATGGGAAGGGCTATTGCAACGATATCAGACTTTAAGGCACCTAAGTTTCCTAAGACAACCTTCAATGTTGGCGTTATAAATGGCGGAACATCTGTTAATACAATATCTGCCTCTGCTTCAATGCTTATGGACATACGTTCTGACAGTGATGAAGAACTTGAAAGACTGACAAATGAGTTTATGGATGCTATCGAAAAGGCTGTCGAAGATGAGAATGCAAGATGGGATTCTGACAAGCCACAGGTAAAAGCAGAGATTGAGGTTAAAGGTGTAAGACCGGCAGGAACACAGGATTCAGACTGTCCTATAGTTACAGCAGCATTTGAGGCAGCTAAGCTTCTTGGTATAGAACCAGAGTTAAGAGATGAAAGCAGCACGGATGCCAACATTCCTATCAGTATGGGAATACCTGCAATAACGATAGGACGAGGTGGTGAAGAAGGCGGAGTACATACTGTACACGAGTGGTTTGAACCAGTTGATGCATGGTTAGGACCACAGAGAGATTTACTTTTAATGCTTATGCTTGCAGGATATGAAGATGAATATGAACCTGTTATTAAAGTAAGAAAGCATTAATAAAAATAAAGTATATTAGCAGGTAATCTGATACCAGTTTGTAAAAAAATATATTAAAAATGAGAAACAGTGTGATTGATTTGCACATGTGGGCTTTGTGTCTGTGCACATTTGACACAAACTCGTTATGCAGGAAAAACTTGTGCGGAAATGAGGATTAGTATGGATAAGAAAATATACGATAAATTCATAGAAGATAATAAAGAAGAGGCTGTTGAGCTTCTTATGACACTTGGAAAGATTCCGGCTCCAAGTCATCACGAGGATAAAAGGGCAGAATTCTGTAAGAAGTGGTTTGAAAAAGAAGGCTGCAACGAAGTATGGATTGATGAAGCCAAGAACGTCGTATGTAAGTTTAACTGTGATAAATATGATGATATAACAGTATTTATGGCGCATATGGATGTTGTATTTGACGATACAGAAGAACTTCCTATGGTAAGGGAAGACAATATACTTCGTGCCCCTGGTATAGGTGATGATACCTCCAATCTTGTTAATCTTATGATGGGTACAAGATTTCTTATACAGAACAAGGATAAGTTAAATACTGGTATTATGATAGTTGCAAACAGCTGTGAGGAAGGGCTTGGAAACCTTAAGGGCTGTAAGGAAATATTTAACAATTATGGTGACAGGATTAAGAGATTCTATTCGTTTGATGGATATATGTCTCAGTGTACAAGCGTTGCAGTAGGTTCACATAGATACAGAATACAGGTGGTCGGAGAAGGCGGACATTCATATCTTAACTTTGGCAATGATAATGCCATACAGATAGCAGCCGAGCTTATAACAGAGTTATATAAGATAACACCACCAACAGATGAAAAGACAACATATAATGTAGGACGTATAGAGGGAGGAAGTACAGTTAATTCGATTGCCCAGAATACAGTCATATTATATGAATACCGTTCAAGCAGTGAGAAGTGTCTTCAGATAATGAAGGACAATCTGAATACTGTTATAGAAAGTTTCAGAAGCAGAGGAAAGAAAATCAATCTTGAAATACTTGGTATAAGACCAGGCTGTGGTGATGGTGATAAAACAGAACTTAAAGAATGGACTAATAAAAACATAGAACTTATTCATAACTACTATGATGGAGAGATGGATCTTGGCCCATATTCAACAGATGCCAATATTCCATTATCTAAAAATATACTTGCTAATACGATAGGTACTATTAAAGGTGCCAATGCACATAAGCGTGAAGAGTGGGTTGACCTTAACTCACTTCCACAGGGAATGGGTATAGTGCTTAGTCTGATTGGAAGTTATCTTGATGATTAAGGAATAAAATATTAAATTATTATATTGACAAAAGTGTACATATACTGTATATATTAACATATACAGTATATGTACACTTTTTTGTTTTATAGTTATTGTTTTATAAAAATAAATTTAAAACTATATATGAGCAAATAAAGAAAATTGCTAGGTAGTTTTATATACTACTCAAAAGACGATAGTGTCAAATGACATATGAAAAAACAAAAAAACAGGGAGGGGAACTCTATATGTTAGAAGTCAATAATCTTAATAAAATAAATCCCGACAGCAGCTCATACCTCATTGAGAATGTAACATTTCACATTCCAAAAGGACACATATGCGGGTTGATTGGCGAAAATGGAGCAGGCAAAACAACGCTTATGCATATACTTATGGGACTTTACAGTTCATCTGGAAGTATAGTAATAGATGGTTGTGATATGCAGCTTAATGAGGCGGCAGCCAAGGAAAGACTTGGCATAGTATTTGCAGATGACGGCTTTTTTGACGGGAATATGAGATTATGGCAGATAGGAAAGTTCTACGGACAGCTATATCACAGCTTCAATATGGAATTATATCTTAATTATATTGAAGAATTCGGACTTGATAAAAAACAGAAATATAAGAAGCTTTCCAAAGGGATGAAAACAAGAACACAGTTGGCATTTGCACTGTCACATAATGCAAAACTTTTTTTATTTGATGAACCGACTGCCGGACTTGATAAGCATTTCAGGGAAAAGTTCCTTAAGATATGTACTGAGCTTGTAGCAGATGGGGAAAAAAGCATACTTATTGCGACACATATAACAGAGGAGCTTGACAGGATTGCTGATTATATTGCGTATATGCAGAAAGGCAGAATGTTGTTTTATACCCAATGCTATGAAATGTGTGAGCGTTTTCGGATTGTGACTGGTGAAGATTATAAGTGTAACCTTATACCGGATGAAGCGGTTGTATATAAAGAAAAGAATACTTACAGCACAAGTGTTATGGTAGTTAATTCAGAGTGGTACAGAATAGATGATGGACTGGAAAAACATATACCTGATATCAGGGAGTTTATGTATTATTTTGTGAAGGGAGGAGAGAAAAATGCCGAAGTTATTGCGGAAAAATATCTTAAAAAGTAGTTTTGTTTCGCTTGTTATTTCGTTAATTGCAGTTATGTGCTGGTCGTTTTTTCAGGTCAGCAGTTACAAGTATATATATGCCTTGAATTTGTTTTTAGTTGTTACGTGTAAGCCAGAGATTGCAGCAGAACTAAATGTATTTGTGCTTCCTGATTATATGTATATTGCACCATATACCAAAGAACAGAGGAAAGAACTTATAAGGAATGGACAGATGTATAAGTTTTTTGCTATGTATATGTGGTTAATTATTATTTTGGTATTGCCATTTGGATACATAGAATATATGAGGGGAAATATGTTTTCGGTCATAGTGTGTTTAAGTGAAGTTATATTATCAGCAAGTCTGTTATATAGCAATATATTTTCAGTATATATAGTTAAAAAAAGTGTGTACAGATACTGGTCAATAGTTGGTTTAAAGCTTGTTATGATATTAGTGTTTTTTGGGGCTGAACAGTCAGATAAGGCGGCAGCCACGGAGAGCGTTGATGTAATTATTGTCTTATTGGTTTTAATAAGTTCTGTAATTCTTATTCTGGTATGCAGGATAAAGTATCAGGATAAAATGATTAGCAGTATGGCAGATTACGAATATGTCAAAGAAAAGCTGCCGGTATCTAAGATTTATTATGGTAGATAATTAGAATAAAAATGGTTGGATTATAGAAGAAACTATAAATGAGCAAATCAAAAAATGCATAATTTTATCTGTGTTACATAGAAATATATTTTATATTTATTGTAAATGTATCTGAGTCACAGTTAAAATAACTTATTTTTGTGCGTTTTTAAATTTGCTCGTTTATAGGATAAAAGTTAAAAATATAATAGAGGTTATATATGAAAATAGTTATTTCAAATACATTGAATATGCCAATATATGAGCAGATTGTCAATCAGATAAGGGATGCGGTGATAAATGGTGAGCTTAAGGCTGGGGAAGTTATGCCGTCAATAAGAGTGCTTGCAAAAGAGCTTACTGTAAGTGTTATTACAACAAAGCGTGCATACGAGGAGCTGGAAAAGGAAGGCGTTATTGAATCAATTCCCGGAAGAGGTTTTTATGTATGTGAGCAGAAAAACGACCACTTAAGGGAAAAACAGATGATGAACATAGAGAGCCGGATGTCGAATATTTTAAAGGAATGTGAAAATGCAGGAATGACTTTGGAAGATGTGATTGATATGGTTCGCGTATTAGGAGAAAAATGATGGAAGAAAATATAATAAAGATTGAAAATGCATCGTTAAAGTTAGGAAAGTTTTCTATAAAACCGGCAATTATAAATATTCCCAAAGGCTACATCGTAGGCATACAGGGAGATAACGGAGCTGGAAAATCAACAATTCTACGTATGATTCTTGGAATGTATGATAAAATGCAGGGGAATATTTACATAGATGGCATTGATGTAGTAAAGAACAGGACACAGATAAAAAATATAACAGGCATTGTTTCGCAGGAGAGAACATTTTTTATGGAAGAGGATGCGTATGAAAATGAAAGGCTGTATGCACCATTTTATAAAAACTGGAACAGCGATGAATATCGTAAAATGCTTAAAAAGCTGAATATTAATTCAGGCAGCAGCTTAGGGAACATGTCTACAGGAGAAATGCTTAAGTATCAGCTTGCATTTGCAGCAGCATACAGACCACAGGTGTTATTACTGGACGAACCGACTGCCAATCTCGACCCCGTGTTCAGGGATGATTTCTTAAAGATATTACAGGAACTTGTAGCCGAATATGATATGACTATTCTTATGGCGACACATCTTGATGAAGACATTTCCAAGATAGCTGATTATATTATGGATGTAGAAGATGGGCAATATTCGCTTAGGGAGTGTATATAATTAGAAATAGTGAATGAATTATAAAAGTGGTTATTTAGTATGATAATTGCTATATGATTAACGTGGTATAGTATGTTGATTCAGATATTATTAATGTCTTTGTGTGTAAAGAGTATAGCACAAGAAAAAACGTATGCTAATTAGGATATTTTAAAACAAAAGAAACAGCGCAGAGATAAGCGCAGAAAAGAGGGCGTATATGGATACAGACGTAAAAATGCTGTTAAAAGCAGAACATAAAAACTGGAAACAGCGTATGGTAAAAGAAACAAAAGGGGCATATATAGCAATTTACCTTGGATTGATTTTTAGTGTATTTATGTCATTAATGTATGGTTTTAAGTATGATTATTCGTCAGACGATAAGAGTGTTGTGTTTACTTTGACAATATTTATACTGGTTATATATCAGGGTGTGACTTCATATGTGTCATGTGTGAGAGAAAACGGAAAGAGTGTCAATATATTTGAAAAATATAAGTACATCCCTGTGGATGTATCAGTGTTAAGGCGTGTAAAGCTTATATTAACAGCGCGTATAATAGTACCTTTCGTTATAACAGGACAGATGGCAGCTATATTTGTAAGAGTAATAGACCCGGATAATCAGGGTGGAGGCTTTTGGGATATCAGCGTATGTATGCCTTTGATTATAGGCTGCCTGTTTATATTAGAAAAGTTTATTGAATATAGAGTATTAAGCAGGAAGGCAGGACTATAATATAGATATGTTGTATCAGTGTTATGGTTTAATACATAATATATAAATAACAAATTCTTGTATCGTCAGTCAGATTATGGCTGGCGGTATTTTTTTTCAATTTACGAATACTTTACACAGATTTCCCATACAGACGGTATTACATTTTACATACTATTGCTATTCTGTTAACTGTCAATGAGGTACAGGTAAAGTCAATGACAGATGGTACGTAACATCAGTTATGATTATTAGTTCTGTATCCTGTTAACAAGAAAACAAAACGATAATATGAAGAACAGACTGAAGTCAGGATTGAAAAAAATCAGACACAGACAGTCAGAAAGAGAAATGAGGATAGTGTGAAAATAAATTTTCACACACAAGATTTGTGTCGGCGTGCACTTGACACAAACTTGATATGCTCAAAAAAGCGTGCACAGAAATGAGGATGATTATGAGAAAGTTTAATTGGAAAAAGAGTGTAGCCATTGCACTTAGTACAGTATGTATGGTGGGAGCATTAGTTGGTTGTGGAAGCAGTAGTGCATCTTCAGATAATGGAAATGATAACGCAAAGGCAGAAAAGCTTAGCGGAAGTATAACAGCAGCTGGTTCATCAGCACTTAAGCCACTTGTAGATGATGCAGCAGATCTTTTTAATGAAAAATATCCAGATGTAAACATAACAATTGATGCAGGCGGATCTGGTGAAGGTCTTAAGCAGGTTGCAGAAGGAACAGTTAACATCGGTAACTCAGATGTAGAAGCAGCAGAAAAGCTTGATGCAACAAAGGCTTCAGCACTTGTAGACCACAAGGTATGTGTTGTAACTATGGCACCTATCGTAAACAAGGATGTAACAGCAGGTGGAGTTAAGAACCTTACAAAGGCACAGCTTACAGATATCTTTACAGGCAAGATTACTAACTGGAAAGAAGTTGGTGGAACAGATGAGGCAATCGTACTTATAACACGTCCAGAATCTTCTGGTACAAGAGCAACATTTAAGAAGTATGCGCTTGAGGGTGCAAGCGAAGCATCTAACAAGTCTATGGAAACAGATGATTCAGGTGTACTTTTACAGAATGTAAAGACAACAAAGGGTGCAATCGGATATGTAGCTTTATCTTACCTTGTAAGCAATCCTGGTGTTGATACAGTATCTATCGATGGTGTAGAGCCTACACTTGAGAATACATATTCAGGCAAGTATCCAGTATGGACATACGAGCATATGTACACAAAGGGTAATGCTGATGAAGTATCACAGAAATTCCTTGATTATATCATGTCAGATGATTATGGCAAGAAGATGGAATCTTTAGGATATGGTGTATCTTCTAAGATGACAGTTAAGGAACACTAATAATATAAATCTGAATGATAACAAAAACAGGGCGTTAGCATATATTTTAAATCCCTATAAATATTCAGCTTATGATATAAATACATAAAAATACATAACTTGTAAATATATATTAGTTAATGACCTTGTAACAATCAGATAATAAAGAGGCGGGCACAAAAATATAAATCCGGTAGGCAGATTAAGATGGAATAAATCAGATTGAACGAATCTGATAAAAAGCTACTTGATAAGAATCTGTAAAGGGTATATATGCCATATGTGCCTGCCTATAATCGTAATTTTGTACGAAATGTAGAAAGCTTCATAAAAACTGTGAAGAATAAACATTAGAATGGAGAATGTATGAACAGTAAGAGAGGTATGTTTACCAGGGAATATCTGTGGCGTGGCATAGTTACTATCTGTGGCTTGTTCGTTATAGTTATTACATTGGGAATAGGTGGATTCCTTGTATACAAGGGTTCAGGAACATTTTTAAAATTCCATCATTCCATAGGAGAATTTCTTTTCTCATCTGACTGGGCACCAGTTGATAATATGGAAGGTGGAGGAAGTGTAGGTACACTTATATTCATAGTAGGTTCGCTTAGCACATGTGGACTTGCACTTCTTATAGCTACGCCATTTGCGCTTGGCTCAGCTATATTTATGACAGAAATCGCACCTAAGTTTGGTGAGAAATTCTATCGTCCGGTAATACAGATATTTGCAGGAATACCTTCTGTTGTATATGGATGGGTAGGACTTACAGTTCTTGTTCCATTTATAAGAGATATATTCCACAGACAGGTAGGACATTCAATACTTGCTGCCGGACTTGTGCTTGCTATAATGATATTTCCTACGATAACAAGTGTATCAGCAGATGCAATAAGAGCTGTACCTAAGGATTACCGTATGGGTGCTTATGGTATGGGCTCAACACGTTGGCAGACTATATATAAGATAGTATTACCAGCATCAGCTTCAGGTATATTTTCAGGAATAATACTGGGGCTTGCAAGAGCATTTGGTGAGGCTCTTGCTGTTGCCATGGTTATAGGTCAGACAACAGCTCTTCCAGATAGTATATTCTCTACAACCAAGTCACTTACAACAGAGATAACTGCCCAGATGGGTAATGCTATGGAAGGTGGAGAAACTAAGACAGCACTGTGGACACTTGCACTGCTTCTGTTTCTCATATCATTGTTCTTCATATTCCTTATACATATATTATCAAGAAAGAAACCAGAAGATGCAGGTAGTAAGGCAGCATCAAGAAAGCGCGCAGTAAGTGCTGCAGGCAGTGTGGACAGAAAAATGGTAAGTAGTAATAACTTAAAGAGTTCACCACAAAATGTAATTATAGAAAGCATACAGCAGACAGATAAACATGATACAGTAACATTTGCAAGGCAGAATTAAAGGAGCAGAAATTATGAACAGGATTAAACGTGCAAAAGCACAGAATAAAGTAATGACAATCATATTCTACGCTATAGCAGTATTCTTTTTTGTGCTTTTAGCTGCATTTGCGGGATATGTAATCATTAAAGGATTTATCGGTGCAGATATATCAATGTTTAAGTTTTCGCGAAGAGGAAGCATTGGAAACCAGTTATTCAATACAATATACCTTGTATTATTATCTTTACTTATAACAGTGCCTATTGGTGCATTTGCAGGAATATATCTTGCCATGTATGCCAAGGGTGGTGCAGTTACCAAATTCATAAGAATATGTATAGAAACACTTTCATCACTTCCATCAATCGTAGTCGGACTTTTTGGATATCTTATATTTCTTGTTATCATGGGAATGGATAAGAGCCTTATGGCAGGTGCATTATCAGTATCAATAATAACACTGCCTCTTATAACAACAACTACTGAGGATGCCATAAAAGGACTTCCAAAGGGATATTTTGAAGCAAGCATGGGACTTGGTTCAACACGCTGGCAGGCTATATTTCACGTGCTGCTTCCGGCATGTCTTCCAAGAATCATGACAGGTGTCATACTTGCAGCAGGACGTGGTTTTGGTGAGGCAGCAGTACTTTTATATACAACAGGTTCAGGAACGAACATAAGATGGACTAACTGGGATCTTGCATCATCTACTTGTCCACTTAATCCATTCCGCTCAGCAGAGACACTTTCGTTACAGATATGGGATCTGCAGGTGAACGGACAGGATCAGAATCTTGCTAATCTTGCATCAGCGGTACTTCTTATACTTGTACTGGCATTCAGTATAGGTGCTAACATATTAAGTAATAAGATTAATAAGAAGAATGCCGGTGAGAGGGCATAAAGAGTAGTAAATCATAAGAGAAACTAAAGTATAAGCAAGATATTAAGATATAAGCAAGACATTTAATTAAATAAATTCAGAACAGAATCCTAAGATAAGATCATAAAATAAAAACGGATTAATCAGTAATAATTAATGTTAAGTATACTGAAAAGTTGAATATAGAAACGAGGAATATATATGGATAATACAGCTAATATGGCAGGAAAGTCTCCATCAGGTGTATCTGGCAGGGATGAAAATAAATTCGAGATAAAAAACCTTAATCTTCATTATGGAGATTTCCATGCGCTTAAGAACATCAACATGGATATAAAAAAGAACCAGATTACAGCATTCATAGGTCCATCTGGATGCGGTAAATCAACATTTTTAAAAACTCTTAACAGAATGAATGATCTTGTTGAGAATGTAAAGATAGACGGTGAGGTTTATCTTGATGGTAAAAATATATTTACAGATATGGATGATATTACATTAAGGCACAGAGTTGGTATGGTATTCCAGCAGCCTAACCCATTTCCTAAGAGCGTGTATGACAATATAGCTTATGGACCAAGGCTTTTTGGTGTCCATAAGAAAGCCGACCTGGATATTATTGTTGAGAGGGCTTTAAAGCAGGCTGCTATATGGGATGAAGTAAAAGACAGACTTAAAAAATCTGCACTTGGTTTGTCAGGAGGTCAGCAGCAGCGTTTGTGTATAGCAAGGACTCTTGCAGTAGAACCAGAGGTTATTCTTATGGATGAACCAACATCAGCACTTGATCCTATATCAACATCGCGAATCGAAGATCTGGCGATAGAACTTAAGAACCAGTATACCATCGTTATGGTTACACATAACATGCAGCAGGCAACGCGTATATCTGACAATACAGCATTCTTCCTTCTTGGTGAGATGATAGAGTATGGAAAGACAGAGCAGTTGTTCTCTATGCCAAAGAATAAGAAGACAGAGGATTATATTACAGGACGTTTTGGATGATGTGTTATTATCTGGAATTATGTAAAACTAATGATGATATAAGATAGTAAAGCTGATATGAAGGACACATATATTTCATATAATTGTCACTTGTTATTAGTATGGTATGGAAGTATAATGGGCGTGAATCTGGAAACATATATGTTTTAATAAGCTTCCAGTTATGCAATAAGTATACATGTTGTGTAGTGATTTATTGGATAAAGAGTTAAGATAATAGCCAGTCATATGTAATTACTTACACAATAAATATAGATACTTATAAGAAGGGACACAGGTTTAAATATATGGGATATGTAAAGTTTGATATGCACTGCCATACGGCTGAGGGTTCAGTGGATGCGAAGGTTAATATAGAGGATTATATTGATATATTAAGGAAAAAAGGTTTTGGTGGAATGTTAGTAACAGACCACGATTCATACGAAGGCTATGAAGCATACATGAAGTCAGGAAAGAAATATGATGATTTCGTTGTCCTAAGAGGTATTGAATATGACAGCCTTGAGTTTGGACATTTTATAGTTATTCTTCCATATGACACACCAGGGAGAGTATATGAATTGTTAAGATATAAGGGACTTACCCTTGATAAGCTTATATATATAGTTCATTGCAGTGATGGAATACTTGGTCCTGCACATCCTTATGGAGAACCATTTATGAGTTTTGCATCCACCATGTACTGGAATCAGCCAAAGCAGATTGCACATATGGTACATTTTGATTTTGTAGAAGGTTATAATGCATGTGAAAGTAAGAAAAGCAACAGATATGCAAGAAAATTCGCAAGTGACTGTAAGGTAGCACTTACCGGCGGCAGTGATGCACATTGCAGTGATTGTGTGGGTCTTGGATATGCACTGCTCCCTGATACGATAAAGACTGTGGATGACCTCATTAAGTATTATAAGGAGGGCAATCATCCAAAAGTTGGTGGAACAAGATATGGAAAGACAACTAAGGACAAGATAGGTTCATTAAATAAAGTTCTTGTGTATATGTTTTATCTGTATAATAAAGTTGGTGCTATGTTTAAGTATCCTAAGAGAGCCAAGGCTTTCAGGAATGCTTTAAGAGCACTTAACAGAAGATTTATAATATTTAGGGACAGAGACTGATTGTCTGCAAATATAGTCTGATGTTATTTATAAATCTGCTTTCATAAGTATTATGTAAACAATAACAGCATATATATAAACAATAACAATATATTACTGATAATATATTATTAATGATATATCATGGTATTCTGGTCAGAAAGTGGTTTTATACAGGTATCATTATATGAATTATATCTTATATATTTTATGTGTTTTATATATTTTGTATGTTATATATAATGCCTTCACTATGTACTTACAGGTGCTGTAGTGGAGGTTTTTTGTTTTAATGAATAATAGATAATAGATAGTTGTGGACGAATATAGGTTGTGTCTGCGCGCACTTGACACAAACTCGTTATGCGAAAAAAACGTGCGCGGAAATGGAGATTAATATGAGAAACAGATTTGACAGACAGTTAGTACAGCTTAATGACGAGCTTATAGAAATGGGTGGAATGATAGAAAAAGCGATATCCGATACAGTTAAAGCACTTGTCAACCAGGATACAGAACTTGCAAAGACGGTTATAGATTATGATGAGGAGATAGATCATCAGGAAAGAGAGATAGAGCAGTTATGCCTTAAGCTCCTTTTGCAGCAGCAGCCTGTAGCAAGAGATTTAAGACTTATATCATCTGCGCTTAAGATGATTACAGATATGGAAAGAATAGGCGACCATGCCGCCGATATATCTGAAATAACATTAGAGCTTTCAAGCCAGTCATATATAAAGAAGCTGGACCATATACAGCAGATGGCGAAAGAAACCATGTTTATGCTTGTACAGAGTGTTGATGCTTTCGTTAATAAGGATATGGATAAAGCCAAAGAGGTTATTACACATGATGATATTGTAGATGACCTTTTTGGAAAGGTAAAGAATGAACTTATAAAGATGATACATGAAAATGCAGAGGTTGGTGAGCAGGCAACGGATCTTCTCATGGCAGCCAAGTATTTTGAAAGAATAGGCGACCATGCAACTAACATATCAGAGTGGGTTATATTCTCTATTACAGGCGAACATCCGGACGATAAATAGTATTGCAGAGCTTCTGACTTTTGACGTTGGCATCATGTAATTATGAAATAATTTACACAGAATTTACATAAGATTCATATAGCATTCAGATACGTGAATTACACTCCAAATCGTAAAAAAGAAATGTAAAATCTATGAAAACATCAGGTTAAGATTGTTGTGGAGCTGATATATTAGTTTCAGATATCATAAGCAACTACGCAAGATTATTCTATGGGTTTTCATCACGAAAGTATATGGAGGAAGTATGGACATATTTGGTGTATTATCATTAATAGGTGGTCTGGCGATATTTCTTTATGGAATGGATCTGTTAGGAGAAGGTCTTACAGGAGCATCAGGTGGAAAACTTGAGAAAATACTTGAAAAACTTACGTCTAATCCTATTAAGGCAGTGTTACTTGGAGCAGGTGTAACGGCAGTTATACAGTCATCATCAGCTACAACAGTTATGGTAGTAGGATTTGTCAACTCTGGAATAATGAAGCTTAGTCAGGCAGTTGGTGTAATAATGGGTGCTAATATAGGTACGACTATTACATCATGGATATTGAGTCTTACAGGTATTGAGAGCAGTAATATTTTTATACGTTTATTGAAACCAACATCGTTTTCACCAATACTTGCAGTTATTGGCATTGTGTTCCTGATGTTTTTAAAGAAGGATAAGTTTAAGAATCCTGGAAAAATAATGATAGGCTTTGCACTTCTTATGTATGGTATGGATGCCATGAGTTCATCAGTAGAGCCACTTGCAGAGGTACCACAGTTTGCCTCAATACTTACAACATTCTCCAATCCTGTATTGGGAATGCTTGCTGGTATGATATTTACAGCAGTTATACAGAGCTCATCAGCATCTGTTGGAATACTACAGGCATTATGTTCAACAGGTATATTAAGTTATGCAACAGCGCTTCCTATAATAATGGGACAGAATATAGGTACATGTGTAACTGCTATGCTTTCAAGCATAGGAGCAACTAAGAATGGTAAGAGAGCAGCACTTATACATCTGTACTTTAATGTGATAGGTACAATTACATTTATGATAGTATTCTATACGTTAAATGCATTCTTACATTTTTCATTCTTAAATATGACAGCGCAGGAATTCGGAATAGCTATTATACATACAACATTCAATGTGATTACAACAGCATATCTTCTTCCATTAAGAAAGGTGCTTGAAAAGCTTGCATATGCTACGATTAAGATGGATGATGAAGAAAAGAAGCTTATGGATAGAAGAAACGATAATGAATTCGCACTTCTTGATGACAGATTCTTAGAAGCACCAAGTCTTGCAGTTGAACATTGTAAGCAGGTTATAAACAAGATGGCAGATATATCAAGAGAGGCATTGTTTACTTCAATGTCACTTATAGGTAATTATAATGAAGACATAGCATTCCGTGTAGATGAACTTGAAACAAGAGCAGATAAATATGAAGATGCACTTGGAACCTACATAATGAAGATAAGTACCAAGAATCTTAAAAAAGAGGATTCAGAAATGCTTAATGTTATGTTACATTGTATAGGTGATTTTGAAAGAATATCTGACCATGCATGCAATCTTAGTGCATCAGCCAGAGAACTTTACGAAAAGAATATGCAGTTTTCTCCTAAAGCCAGGACAGAGCTTGATATACTTAGTTCAGCGGTCAGGGAGGCGGTTGACATATCTTTTGATGCATTCAAGAATAATAATAAAAATGAAGCAGACAAGGTTGAACCACTTGAAGAGCTTATAGATACACTTTCTGTTGAACTTAAAGCAAGACATATAAGAAGACTTAGGGAAGGTAAGTGTACTATAGAATTAGGATTTGCACATTCAGATATTCTTAATAATCTTGAGAGAGTTGCAGATCATTGCTCCAATATAGCTGTGGATGTTATTCAGAGTGATCAGGTGGAATTCGATGCACATGAATATCTTGATAGAATAAAGAATAAAGACAACCAGCAGTTTGCCAGGGATTATAAGGCATACAAGGAAAAATACAGACTTCCCAGGACACGTACATTCCAGGTAAATGACAGTATTTCCTGATACGTATTTTACAAATGTCTGATTTTGTTAAATATATTATATACTAACAGAAAAGGAGACGGAATATGGCATACATATATGTAGTTGAAGATGATAATAACATAAGTGAAATAGAAAGCTTTGCATTAAAAAACGCAGGACATACAGTTATAGAGTGTGCCAGTGGTAAGGATTTTCATAAGCTTATGAGAGAAAGAATACCAGATCTGGTTCTTCTTGATATTATGCTTCCGGATGAAGACGGACTTGAAATATTAAGAAAGCTAAGGCAGGTTCCAGAAACAAGAAGAGTACCTGTTATTATGGTTACAGCAAAGACAACAGAGATAGACAAAGTCAAAGGTCTTGACATGGGGGCAGATGACTATATAACAAAACCTTTTGGTATAATGGAACTTATATCAAGAGTTAAGGCAGTTCTTAGAAGAACTGGCGGAACCGATGAAGAGAAGCTTATAGGAATAGGTCAGCTGTTCATAGATGATGAAAAGAGAGTAGCATATGTTGATGATAAGCCAATAGAGCTTACATACAAGGAATATGAACTTCTTAAGTATCTTGCATTAAACAGGGGAATAGTACTCACAAGAGATAATATAATGGATAGAATATGGAGTACTGATTATGAAGGAGAGTCAAGAACACTGGATGTTCATATAAAGACTTTAAGACATAAGCTCGGTGTTGCAGGAAACTATATAAAGACAGTAAGAAATGTCGGGTATTTTATGGATGATGAGGCACATTAAGTATATTGCTAAAGAATTGTGTGAATTATGTAACAATGTAGCAGCCATGTGAAAGAAACTAAAAAGATATATAAGGTTTTTTATGTGTGTTATCCAGTTTAACTATATGATAAAATAGAAGTCAGGTGGCATATAAAAACTACCTGGCTTTTGACTTTTTTAAGGATTACATGGATTACAAAGCAAGGGAGTAATCCTTATATATCAGTGAGCAGCACAATTTACTTTTGATACTTACATCTTAACATATAAATATAAAAGTAAATATAAAAGGATGGAATGCATATGAAAAAAAGAATCAACATACAGTATATGATACTTGCATTTGTCACAATAGTGGCAGCGATAGCAATATCTTCTTTTGTGTTTTATAACATATTAAAACGAGAAGTCCTTGGTGATATGCGTAACTATGTAGACATATTTGTCGGAGCTGATGCATGGGGGATGGTGAGCGACCCTGATGATATCAATGAACAGAAGGTAATAGAAAGCTATGACGGTAATCTCCGTGTCACATTTATAAACAGCGAAGGCTATGCTGTTGTAGATAATCTGGTTGAAGTGACAGATATGGAGAATCATAACGAAAGACCAGAGGTGGTAGAAGCAAGAAAGAATGGTTATGGAAGTGACATAAGAAAGTCGGCAACCCTTAAGAAGAATTCTTTTTATTATGCCGTGGCACTTGATAATGGTTATGTGTTAAGAGTGTCAAGGGAAGTAAGCAGCATGACAAGTATTATGATGAGTGCAGCTCCTATAGTTGTACTGTTATGTGTAATACTTTTCATAATAAGTTCTATAAGTTCACATCTTCTTACTAAAAGCATAGTAGAACCGATAGAATTTCTTGCGGATAATATGGATGCATCAGATTCCATAAAGGTATATAAGGAACTTGTTCCTTTCGTTAATACAATAAAAAGGCAGCATGAGGATATTATGCGAAACGCCAATATGCGGCAGGAATTCACAGCAAATGTATCACATGAGTTAAAGACACCTCTTACGTCAATATCAGGATATTCTGAACTTATAGAAAGTGGAATGGCAAGTGGAGATGATGCCAAGAGATTCGCTACAGAGATACATAAAAGTTCGCAGAGACTTCTTACTCTTATTAATGACATAATCAGAATATCAGAGCTTGATGCAACTTCATCAGATGAAGCATTTGAAAGTGTGAACCTGTATGAGATAGCTAAATCAACAGTCCAGATGCTTGAACTTAGCGCACAGAAGAATGGTGTGATTGTTAACCTTAATGGCGAAGATATAAGCATAATGGCGGACAGGCAGATGATAGATGAGCTTATCTATAATCTGTGTGATAATGCAATAAGATATAACAATCCAGGTGGTAAGGTGGATGTATCTATATATGAGCGCGATGAGAATGGTGAAAATGTTTATAATGCTGATACAGGTTATCGAATTGATGGTGGACATAGTGGTGACAGCAGTTATAGTGGCAGTGGCAAGGCTGTAGTCATTGAAGTTGCAGATAACGGAATAGGCATATCAAAGGAAAACCAGCAGAGAATATTTGAAAGATTCTACCGTGTAGATAAGAGCCGTTCGAAGTTAACAGGTGGAACCGGACTTGGTCTTGCCATAGTAAAGCATATAGTTGCAAAACATCAGAATGCGCATATAGAGCTTGATAGTGAGCTTGGTGTCGGAACAACTATAAGAGTGGTGTTTGAGCAGTGAAACAATAATATGAATAATTGACATTAAAGTTTTAATCTTCTATACTAGTAACATACATAAACCGGTATACCGGATAATACTATTTGGAGAATACACTAATATGAGTAAGAAAAAACTATTTAATGTTGATAAGAATAATCTGCTATTCCATAATAAAGCACTTTTTGCACTACTTATACCTATAGTAGTGGAGCAGCTGCTTAACTCATTTATGGGTATGGTTGATACCATGATGGTAAGTAATCTTGGAAGTCAGGCCATATCGGGTGTTTCGCTTGTTGATTCAGTTAATAACCTGATAGTACAGCTGTTCTCAGCTATGGCTACAGGCGCAGCTATCGTATGTTCACATTATATAGGTATGAAGAATAAGGATGGAGCGAATAAAGCTGCAAGGCAGGTAGTTCTTACGGTTTTTGTGATATCACTTGTAATAACCATACTTGGACTTTTATTCAGAAAGCCACTTCTTAGTCTTATATTTGGTAAGGTTGAGCAGGAGGTTATGGATAATGCTGTTGATTATTTTTTATTTACAGCATTAAGTTATCCGTTTCTTGCATTGTTTTCAGCAGGTTCGGCGATATTCAGGTCATGTGGTAACTCAAGGTATCCTATGATGGTATCAGTAGTATCCAATGTATTTAACATAGGTGGAAATGCACTTCTTATGTTTGTGTTTAACATGGGAGTATCAGGTGCAGCGATATCTACACTTATATCAAGAATATTCTGTATGGTAGTTATATTCATAGCGTTGTCAAAGCCTAAGCTTGATATAGTTGTCAATAATTATGCAACGATAAGACCAGACTTCGGACTTATAAAGTCAATACTTGCAATAGGTGTGCCATCTGGCATAGAAAACAGTATGTTCCAGTTTGGAAAGCTTGCTATACAGTCAACAGTGTCAACACTTGGAACAGCAGCCATAGCAGCACAGGCTATGACTAATATACTTGAAAATGTTAATGGCATATTCGGAATCGGTGTAGGTATGTGTCTTATGACGGTGGTAGGTCAGACACTTGGAGCAGGACGCAGGGAAGAAGCAAAGTATTATATAGTGAAGCTTGCAGGAATAGCTGAGCTTGGAATAATAGTTTCCTGTCTGTTAGTATATCTGCTCGCTGAGCCTATTACAAAGCTTGGCGGAATGGAGCCTGAAAGTGCCCGTATGTGTATAGAGATGGTCGGCGCAATAACGATTGTAAAGCCTCTTGTATGGGTATTCTCATTTGTTCCGGCTTACGGTATGAGAGCTGCGGGCGATGTAAAGTTTTCAATGATGACCTCAATTATAACTATGTGGGGATGCAGAGTTGCATTAAGTATCGCACTTGTAAGAGTCTTTGGAATGGGACCTATGGCTGTGTGGTATGGTATGTTTGCAGACTGGACAATAAGAGGAATAATATTTACAACAAGATTCTTTAGTGGAAGATGGATAAAGAAGGTTGTGTAATAGAAGCTGTGTAATATATAAATTGATATGTTTGATATTCTGATAATGGGCTGTGGGTAAAACCATGGCTCATTATATTTTTTAAATAAAAATTAAAATTGGTAGCTATCAAGGTCAGATATACTAAACATCGAAAACGGAATAATAAAAGAACTTAAAGAACACATTTGATGCACGAAAAGAAAAATGCTACGCATGGCTCTTAATAATAATATATTATACTTGAAATTATTATACTTTGAAGTATAATAAGTACATAGATGTGAGAAGTGGATTTTGTAAATCTCATTATTTAATCGACAAAGGTTAAGCTTGCTATTAATAATATTGTTATAAGTGCAAAAATATTTGCTTTAGTGACAGGTAACATAAATAGTAACATATATTAATACGTGTAGAAATGGGGGCAGATATGGCAGAATTTATAGACAGACAGGAAGAAATGCAGACTTTGGATAACGAATATGCAAGAAAAGGCAGTTCCTTTGTTGTGTTGTATGGTCGTAGAAGAGTGGGTAAAACAACACTTATATCAGAATTTATAAAAAATAAGAATGCTTTATTTTTTCTTGCAACAGAGGAGGCAGAGTCACAGAACAGGAGAATGTTTAAGGAAAAAGTGGCTGAATTCACTGGTAATACGCTGTTAAAAAATGCAGAAGTAGATAACTGGGATGAGATATTTAAAGTACTTGTTGGTAAGACATATCAATCAAAACTTATAATCGTTATAGATGAATTTCAGTATATTGGCAGGAGTAATGCCGCATTTCCATCTATATTCCAGAGAATATGGGAAGAAATTCTTAAAAATGCTAATGTTATGGTGATTATATGCGGCTCACTTATATCTATGATGGAGTCACAGGTTCTGGCATATAATAGTCCGTTGTATGGAAGACGAACCGCACAGATTAAGTTAAAGCAGATACCTTTTAAGTATTATAAAGAATTCTTTAGTAGCAGGTCTGATAATGAGCTTATAGAAAGATATGCGGTTACAGGTGGTGTTCCTAAGTATATAGAATTATTTACAGATGAGTCTGACATATATAGTGCAATATATAATAATATATTGTCCAAGTCGGGATATCTGTACGATGAACCGAATTTTCTGTTAAGACAAGAGGTAACGGAGGTTGGAAGTTACTTCTCTATAATAAGGGCTATTGCTGCTGGTAATTCAAAGCTTTCGGATATTGCAAAGGTGCTGGAAATAAAAGCAACAAGTCTTACAAAGTATCTTGGAACACTTATAGACCTTGATATTCTTGAAAGAGAGGTTCCGGTTACTGAGGATAATCCGGAGAAAAGTAAAAAGGGTCTGTATAAGATAAAGGATAATTATATAAGATTTTGGTTTGCTTTCGTGTATCCTAATATAAGTTTTATAGAAGCAGGCAATTCATCTATTGTTTTGGAAAAGATAAAGAACAACTTTATAGATAATCACGTTTCATATGTATATGAGGATGTGTGCAGGGAGAAAATGTGGGAGTTAAATGCTGATAAAGTATGGCCTTTTTATTTTTCTAAGGTAGGAAGATACTGGAATTCTAAAACAGAGATAGATATATGCGCACTTGACCCGGAAGAAAAAAATATAATAGTCGGGGAGTGCAGGTATTGGAAAGATAAAATGGGTGTTAATGTTCTTAAAGCGTTGGAAAATAAAGCTGTTGATATTGACTGGAATAAAAATAACCGCAAAGTATGGTATGTACTATGTAGTGCGAACGGGTATTCCGATGAGCTTATAAAGTTATCGGAGAATAGGGATGATGTTGTGTTAATGTAGAGATTATTGTAAGAAATGTAAATTGTGATATAATGTGCGTAAGCAATGAGCCGTGCCAGATAAAAGAATAAAAAAGAACTGTACTTGTACAGAGTTCTTTTTTAGACTTTTGTCTGATAGGGCGAATGCCCGACAGTCCGGAAAAGCAATAGCTTTTCCGGACATGCACGGCAAAGTAAATAATATATGCTATAATGACACATAGCAATAACAAAGGAGGTTTGATAAATGATAAAAAAATACCAAAAAATCATTACAACGCTGGCATTATGCGGTGGTCTGATAATGGGCTTTAATACATTAAAAACACCTGTATATGCCAATAATGATGCACAGACAGTAATAACCAATGATGAAAATGGCATACCGGATAAGGTCTTATATGATGCGCTGTTAGAAGAACTTGACAGTAACAATGATGGCGTGCTCACTAAAGAGGAAGCTGGTGGAAGCTTATATACATTTTCAATTAAAGAAAAGAATATTACAAGCCTTAAAGGTCTTGATAATATAACAGGAATTCGTGCATTAGTTCTTGATTATGATAATATAACAGATATAAGCCCATTGGCACAGATGAAGAATTTAAGCACACTTGAGATGGTCGGAAATAATATATCTGATATAAGTGCGCTAAAGAATTGCACTAACCTTAAGAGTGTGAAGCTTGACAGTAATAATATAAGTGATATTTCAGCACTTAAGAACCTTAAAAATATTACTTATCTTTGGATGAGCAATAATAATGTAAGTGATATAAGTGCCCTTAGCAATCACAGAGCTCTTACACACATTGATTTTGATAATAACAACATATCAGATATCAGTGTGTTAAAAGATATGAACCAGATTATTATGTTAAGATTTGGTAATAACAATATAAGTGATATAAGTGTTCTTGATGGATTTACTAATCTTGAAGATGTACATTTTAATAATAATCATATATCAGATATCAGCGTTTTAAAGAATTCAACCCAAATGAGAACTCTGCTGTTAAATGATAATAATATAAGCGACATAAGTGCATTGTCAGAATATAATGCATTATTCAAGTTAACATTACAGAATAATAATATAACAAACATAGACTCTTTAAAGCTGTTTTTTGAAGGCTGTAACACAGACTTCTATGATGATGATTTCTTATATTATGATGCAGACAATGTATTACAGGGAAGAGTACTTCTTTATGGTAATAAGATACCTGAAAGTGCTTACAGAAGAGTGGCATCACGTTTTGTATTAGGTTATGAAGTCAATAGAAAAAGCAGTGGCAGTGGTATGTCGCTGACAGGTATGACATGGCTTGAAGCGCAGCAGCCTGTGAAGGATGAAGGCAATAATTCTGATGACAACAATAATGACAATGGCAATACAACAAATACAGGAAAAGTTGTACAGCTTGATGATGGCAACTGGTATTATGTTGTAAATGGTGCTGTTGATTATAATTATACCGGAGTGGCAAGTAATGAATATGGCTGGTTCTATATAAGAAACGGAGTACTTGACTGGAGTTATACCGGCTTAGCAGACAGCGAGTACGGCTGGTTTTACATAAGTAACGGAGTACTTGACTGGGGTTACACAGGCTTGGCATACAATGAATATGGCTGGTTCTATGTAAGAAGCGGAGCCCTTGACTGGGGTTATACAGGCTTAGCGAATAACGAGTATGGCTGGTTCTATGTAAAGAACGGAGTGCTCGACTGGAGTTATACGGGAGTAGCAAATAATGAGTACGGTTGGTTCTATGTAAAGAACGGAGTACTCGACTGGAGTTACACAGGAGTAGCAGGTAATGAATATGGCTGGTTCTATATAAAAAACGGAGTTCTTGACTGGAGTTATACAGGAGTAGCAAATAATGAATATGGCTGGTTCTATATAAAGAATGGAGCCCTCGACTGGAGTTATACAGGACTTGCATATAATGCATATGGAACATGGTATATAGTAAATGGTGTTGTTGCATTTGATTATACAGGTACAATTAATAATGTAAGTGTTGTCAACGGACAGGTAGTAGGACATGAGCATAGCTGGGTACACCATGATGATGAATATGGTGAAAATTTCATATCAAAGGATAATATGAAAAGATATGATAATGGCACTTATAGCATTGATGATGGCTATGAAGCTGTATATGAATATCATCTTATATGTGGAACATGTAAGAAAGACTTTGGCTCTGGCGATGATGCAGTAGAGGAATGGATGGAACATACACATGAAAGTGATTTCTTTACAGGCTGCAGCAATTATTTTATGCAGAAAATACTTATCGGAGAGAAATGTACAACAGTCATAACACCAGCGCATGATGAGTGTTCGGGTTGTGGAGTTGTAAAGGGCGAATAAATAATATATAACATTATAGATGCTCTCAAAGCTTTAAAATAAAGGCTTTGAGGGCATTTTTGGATTTGAATATATGTGATAATTAAGGTTGATAAAATTATGAAAACTGGATATAATTATATTGTAAGGAAAGTAAGGAATTTATTACTTGAGAATGGAGGTTTTTATATGGAATTGGCAAAAGTAACATCAAAAGGTCAGATTACTATACCTATTGAAATTAGAAAAAAGCTTGGAATTAAGAATGGTGATAAGATATTGTTTGTGGAGGAGTCTGGAAGAATATATATGATAAATTCTTCAATGGATGCACTTCTGGAAGCACAGAAAGCATTTGCCGGAGAGGCAGAAAGGCTTGGACTTAAAGATGATGATGATGTGATGGCAATGATAAAGGAACTCAGGGAAGAAAGCGTGGTGAAGTAGATGAGAATTATGCTTGATACTAATGTACTGATATCAGTATTGCTTTTTCCTGGAGCTAAAATGAATGCGATGATGAATTAAATTATATATTCACACACCATCAGCTTGTATTATCATCTTATGTTGTAGATGAATTAAAGAGTGTCGTAAGGAGAAAGTTTCCTAGTAAGGAGATTGCAATTAACAAATTACTTATGATGATGAGTTTTGAATATGTTTATACGCCGGAGACAATAGAAAGCGGACTCTTTGATATTAGGGATGTAAAGGACTACCCGGTTCTTTACACCGCAATTATTGAAGATGTTGATATTCTTGTAACAGGAGATAAGGATTTTTCAGATATAGATGTAGAGAAGCCTGAGATAATGTCTCCTGCACAGTTTATGGAAAAATTTATATAAGAATCTTAGAGAACTTAAAAATCCATGTGTTTGTAATTAAGCAAATACATGGATTTTTTATGTTTAAATTTGGAGAAAAAAGAAAGGAACAGGTAATTATATGAATAAGAACCAGAATATAAGATTTAATATGGAAAAGGAATCAGATATTAAGGCTTGGGAGAGGCTTCACAGCAATGAGATAGGAGAAAAATTTAAGTCACAAAACCGGTTTGTGATTGAGGCAATTAGCTATTATTATGAGAGAGTTATGCGAATGCAGGAAGATCCATATCTGGAAACAAGGGAAAAAGAAGATGTATTTGCAGACAGGATAGTTGGCAAGGTGGAAAGAAAAGTACTTTCCAATCTTCCTGCCTTATTGGGATTATATGTAAAGAGAGATTATGAGGAGGAATAATTATGGCGATAGACAGGACAGTTAAGTTTACAGTGAGATTGAATATGCTGAACCCAGCTCATGTAACTATTAATAAGGTTCTGAATGAGTTGAATTTGGATATATTTAAGTCAAAGAATCAGTTTTTTATAGATGCGGCAACTTATTATATTGAGAATTATGGGCAGGAGGAATTAACGCAGCCTAAGAAAAAGAAGACACCGCAATATGTATCAACAGAAGATATGGATGCAATTGAGCAAAGAATCAGGCAGGCTGCAAAAGAAGAAGCACGACAGGAAGCCAATAAGGAAGTTATGACTATGGTAGGAAGTCTGCTGGCTGCAATTCAGGCTGGTGGAA
>ERZ808240.1315-NODE-1315-length-31168-cov-17.095009_pt1 | contig 31168 bp, 32 predicted proteins | sample MGYA00521084_ERZ808240 | MGnify/ENA primary metagenome ERZ808240 (study PRJEB31516, sample SAMN03275571) | gut metagenome | biome: mammalia-associated habitat; material: feces | host: Papio cynocephalus | place: Kenya | collected 2012-08-06 ... | reverse complement strand
TGTTTTTGGTTTCTATTGCATCAAGTCTGCCGTCCTGCTCAGTGTTTTTGGTTTCAAGACTTGTATCTTTTTGTTCACGTGCTTGTTGCTCGTCGGCTAAAGCATTAGTAAGTTCAGTATCCTTGGCGTCTAGTAATTCTTCTTTAGCAATTCTTGCTTTAGTTTCATTATCTAAAGCTGTATCTTGCTCTACATTTTTATCTTCAATAGCCTGTACACGAGTAGAGATTTGACCAACATCAGTAGTAGTTTCGATATTACCGATACGCTTTTCATGGTCAGTTAAACTTTCAGATTGAGATGTATTAAGTTTCTCTGCGGCTGTTAGGCGTTTGTCTAAAGCAGAAATATCAGTAGCGTTAGTGGTAATACGTGCATCATGTGCAGTAATACCTTTCTCGTTTACAGTGATACGGTCTTCGTGATTAGTTAGTTTTGCACCTTGCTGTGATACTGTAGATTTAAGAGTTTCAATATCGGCTGTGTTAGTTGTTTTAGATTTCTCTAATACATCTAAACGTTGACCATGTAACTCAAGGGTCTTAGTTAAATACTCGTAAGCATCTTTCCATACGGTATTTGCGGTGTCGTATATCCAAAAATGATGACCGCTTAAATCAACATAAGCCTTAGTAATGTCAGGATTTTTCTCAGGCAATGCAGAGAATACAAAGAAGTAGGATACGTCAACACCGCTGATTGCAATGTCCATAGTGTCAGCGTTGGTTAACTGTCCTGAACCTGTAACACCGCCGTGTAATTTAATCAGTAAGTTAGACAATCTACCAGCACGATACGCAAACTCAGCAGTGTTAGCCATATCTGCTAATGTTGCACGTGCGGCTAAGTTTGTCTTACCTGCAAAGTCTGCTGTGTCTGCTTCGGTTGCATGGTTGACGGTAGTATTTAAAACAACTGAACTTGCATTAACTGCGACCGTTCCTTCTGCATCTCCAGCAAGTGAAAAGTTATACGGCTGTTCTAACTGTTTTGCAGTAGTTGCGTTTCCTACCAAAGTGCCGATAAATTTGCCTTCAAATTCACCTGTGTATTTTTTGGTTTCACTTACAGCCTGCCCGTTATCAGCGGTGCTTAAAGTTTCTAACTGGTCTTTTGTTACGGTCGTCGTCATTTTCTTTCACCCATAAAAAAAGCGCCCGTTTAAGGCGCTTGCTTTTTTTCTCAATTCTATCAGATTTGTTTGTTTTCTGTTTCAAGGATCTTAATTAGTTTTTGACTGCGGCGATGCGATGCCTGTCACCTCTCCTCTGATTAAATCGTATGCACTTTCAGGCATAAAATACCCCGCCTGTCTGCCGTATTCATAAGATAAAGTTCTGCCGCCCCATGCCAGCATCGGACAACCTGTCAGTACTGCAAGAATAGTAACCGCGGCTTTCACCTCATTAGGTTTAACAGGATTACCCCTAAATCTGTTTGCAATAAGGTTGATTGTATTCTCAACTAAACCCGAAGTGGGGTTACTTAAAAAGCCTGATGATACATAGTTTTTGCCTTGCATCTTTTCGATGCCGTAGTTCAAGCCTTTACCTATACCAGGAATAGCCCCCGCATACATCTTAGGAATTGACCATAAGATCGTTTTGGCATACTCATGATCATCATCGTCATCATTGAATGCGGAGCCGTTCATTACGCCGTTGACCATTTCAGCTAATACCGCGGGCATGATCATTGAGCACCCGATAGTCCAGGCAATAGATAAAGCTTTATGTACATTGCTGACATTTTCGCGGGCGCAAATCATAGAGATCTGAGATGACTGCAAGCGGAACATGGTATAGAAATAACCGCCGAACTGTGTAAACATTTTTACAAGTGCGGTGCTTTTTTCCATGTTGGTCATATCTGCAACATCAAACGATGACTGTGTTGTGCGGACAACACTTTCACCATAACGCTGTGCTTCTTCAAGCGTCTTGCCTTGCTTTAAAGCATGCTGATAAGCAGCATCATAGGCGACGCGGTCGATGTAGTCCTGAAAGAATTTTTGCATAAAGTACGAGTGTTGACGCGCCCAAGCATTAGCTTGTTTAAGTGCAAGTTTTGACTTTCTCAAAGCGTCGGTCTTGTAGTTCACGCTTGAAAAGATCATGTCATCAAAAACATTCTGCACACCGTCATTTACATTTATAAGGCGGTTGCGCATAAATTCTGATGCATTGATCTCCTTTCTAATCTCACTCCAATGTCCCAAACTGCGGCAAAGTGACAGGGCAATTTGTGAAACCGGCACCTTAGTTGCGAGCGTGGCAAAGCCTGAGATCTGTTGCAGGGTATTGTTTAAATTACCCACCATCAAAGCCTGACCTGCCATGCGGGTCATATATCCGATAAAAGAAAACAATGATTTGGCTATGCCGTCATCACTGCCTGTAGTTGTGCGTTGCTGTATGGTGGTAGCTAACCACTTCTTTAAAAAGCCGTCGTAAATGCCAGGATATTTTTTCTCTAAGGCGGCGCGCATTTCAGGATCTAATACCCTGTTCACATCAGCAAAAGCAGGTTGAAAGTTTGCGTACAAGATCATGTTGCGAGTTTCTTGTATAAGTCTTTCAGGATCTATACACAAAGCGCGAATAGCTCCTGATTTACGTTCTTGAGTAAACCCGTTTTTGATAGTAGGTAAGTCACGCTCAACAGCATTAGCAAAGTCTTTGACGTCATTCATTTTCATGGTGTCGTCATTGATGACATCGTCGTTGCTAATAGCGCGAACAACACCGCCTTTGTAATCACCCCAGCGCGTATGGATCATGCGCGGATCAATTACTTTTATTTCATAGCCGTGCGTTTCGTAATGAGCTTTCTGAACCTCATCAAAGTATTTTTTGTTGATGTCCCAAATACGCTGTGTAAAGTCCATCATCTCTTTAGTGATGTAACCTGCGTCACACATACGGTTAAACCACGCGATAAACTGCTCCTCATTGACGTTCTTGCCAAAGTATCCCTGTAGCATTTTGTTAAAGTTGTCACAGTTTCCCATATGCATCATTAAGCCAAGGATCTGCTGTTGCGCTACATTCCTGCCGCGCGTGTCATTACCAACGCCAAATTTAAAATGATCTAGTCCGGTAGCCGCGCGCATCTCATCACTGAATTTAAGCTCAGGGCAATCAATAACTAAATCAGTATCGAACTTCAAGCCAAGCTTTTCGCGCGCATCTCGTATTGCCTTGCGCCATTCAGCTATCTCAGTCATAGAGTGGACTTCTGCGTTTTTGATAGGTGTGTAAACATACTTCACCCATGCACCCTCAGTGTCCTGTCCGTCCAGCATTTGAAAGAAAGGTTCAGGGCGGTAGAATGAGTAATTAAAATCGCGAAAACCCTCACGCCATGTGCGCCCCTTAGTGCGCTCTTGCATAGGGGAGCCGCCGCCTTTACCATCAGACATATACTTTTCTGCACGGTCTTTGTGTTTCTCCAAAGCGGCAAACATCTTAGCCTGTGCATCTTTGACGCGGATATCGTATTTGCCTTTATTCCTTAGCCATCCGTTTTTTCTTGAAATACGTTGAATGCTATCCATCATGCGGATAGCAAGTTCAACGTTCTGTGCTGTCATATCTTTGTAGTAACCCTGTAAGACAGCACCCGCTTCTGTCTTTCCTGCAATCAAATCATAAAAGTTTTTGATGTCAGGGTTAGATGCATTAGCCTCGTATTCCATATCAAAGTTTTCAGGGGTTAAGCCCATATCTTTGATACCAAGTTGTGACATCAAGATCCTGTTCAACATCAGCATCTTTACGTCATAACGTTTAGATAACTGCTTATCAGACTTAGACAAAAAGGCGCGGTGTTCTTTTAATCTTGCTTCAAGTTCACTTTTAACACGTGATGCAAGTTTAGCTTCTTCAAGTAAAACACGTTCAGTGCGTAAGTATTTGCCTGCAAGATCTAAGTCACCTTTCCTTAAAGCTTCCTGCGCCAATTTCTTAACACGTGCTGCACGGTCAATTAAATTTGAAACATTGATAGATCCGAAGGGGGAGCGCGCTAACAATTTACGTGCAGCATCTTTACACAGCCCCGCTTCCTCGCGGCTGTTGATAGCTTTGTTTAAGATCTTCTGCTCTTTGGCATTCTGTCTTAATCTTTCATCAAGGATATATACGCCCGCATCTGCCTGCGTGAATTGCTCTTTTAACTTTTGACGTTCACCGCGCATCATCTCATCAGTAAAGAAATCAACAAGTTTACTTTCATGCGGAATATGAGCTAATAACGAAAGGGCGGAGACGTCATCATTAAGTCTGTCTGCTAATACTTGTGCGGCAAGTCCGCGCGGATCTCTGGTGCTGAACCCTGTAAAGGTATTCTTAATATTAGCGGCGGTGAACTGTCCTTTTTCAGACAGTAAGCCCGCATCTTGTAAGGCTTTTAACTCACTAGGTTTCAACTGCTTTAAAGCAGGATCATTTGAGTTGATTTTTACCTCTCTAAGCAGTTCATAAAATTTACCTATATAACTGTTTTTAAAGTATTCAGTAAAGCCTTTTTTGTATTCTTCGCCTGCTTTCTTTAACTCATTAGCAAGCTGTTCATAAGTTTGTAATTTTTCCTCGGTGATCTTTGCCGCCTTTCTTATTTGCGAACCTTTACCTTTACCCTTTGCCAGTGCGGCACGTTTCATCTGCGCCTCACTTAATCCCTCAAAAATAACAGGGTTTTGCACGGCATCAGCTTGCATCAAACTTTCTTCAAGTTTGTTTTGCAGATCCTGTTCTGACTTTTTAAGTTCAGCATGATCTTCTGCGGTCAAAACAACTCTAGGGTTATCAGCTCCTTCAAAGATTGAACTGAAAGAATAGCGCGTGTTTTCGTCCATGAGCTTGTGTTGCTGTCCGAACATCGCATCAATCAAAGCACCGAACTTTTCATCAAGCTTGTTTAACTTATGACCATACTGCGCTTCATAGCGGTTGCCCAGTACATCAGCACGCATGCTGCCGTTGGTGTCGTTCTTAAAGTCAGACGGCTTAAGCCCTTGATAGATTGAACGCACGGAAGACACACGCGACAGCAACTGTTTGAAAGCACGCAAAGCAGTAACGTTACTTTTATCAGCTTGCCCCGTGATCAGGTATTGCATAAAGGCGGTTGCAAAGCCTTCATGTGCATAACGGTTTTGCTCGGTAAGCTCAGTTAAATCAATGTTTGGATCGCCTATCCATTCCTTAAATGCTTTAAGGGCGGTGGATAACTGCGCATTAGCTTTGCCGTCACGCTCCAATCTTGCCGCGGTAAGTAAGAAACTGTGTGACATTTCTTCAAGCATGGTGCCGATGTCAGCGTCCGGACTGAACTCAATCTTGTTTTCATCTGCGTAAGTTCTGCCTTTGATATCTTTGTTAAAGTCGTCTGCTTGATCTTCTGCAATATTTAAAGTATTAACTTTGTCATTACGCTTAAAACGATAAAGATAGCTTTCCATTGCCTCACGCGGAGACACGTCCATCATCTCACCCATAGCACGGAAGAATGACGCGGCTAAATGTGCAGTTGCAGATCTGCTTTCTGCGTTGCCGATGTTCTGCTCAGTTAAGCGGCTTTGTATTTGTCCTGCAACATATTGATCTTCTTTGAACTGCTCATTTTCTTTTGAGTATTCTTTCTGAATATCGTCCGCGATCTTATCTGCGCGAATATCGCTTACATCTTTAGACAGTACACCTAAAGTCTTTGAGCCTAGATCTGTAAAGTGAAAGTCGTTTTTAAATTGTTCTCGCTGTTCTTTTGAGAAAAACGCGTAAAATTCAGCTCGATTTAATTCAATTTCTTGCCCGTTATCAATCATGTCCTGCAAAACAGCACGGTCACGGAATTGTTTAGGGATCTGCTCACCCTCCAAACCAAGCATGTCGATAGTGTCCATCACTTGCTTAGGATCAAAAGCCATCTGTGAATAGTTGCGGTCGCCCTCTTCAAAGACTTTTTGATACAAAGCCGCCTTATTTTCTGCGGGGATCCCCGCTTGATCTAACTTATCGCTTAGTTTTTCACCGCTTGCAAGGCGCTCTTCTGTAATAGTCTTTGACTGAAAATCACGCGTGTAAGTACGTAAGTTGTGCACCAAACGCGGAGTACTGAATACAGTTGTTAAAATCGCACTCGGCGCAATGGCGGCGCGTAAACTTTCCTCGCCTGCCTCCATAGCCTTGCTTAAAGCATTTCCAGTACCCGACGCATTAGCCGCCGCCGCGGTGTTTATTGCGTCCTGCATTCCCTCAGTGGCGATATTAACTGCGGTATCTGCCGCCCAATCTTTAGCAGTTGCCTTAGCCGCCGCCAATAACGGAGCCTCTACTGCTTTTTTCTGTATGTCGGTAAACATAGCTTTAAGCGGAGTGCTGACACCGCGGAGCATAAATCTGTCACCGACCAAATCTAAAAGGGCGGAAGTAGCCGCCGCCCCGCGGGTATTCTTTAAAAATTCCTCACGGTTAAGCTGCGCATCAAAGGCTCTCAGTTCCTCTTCTGTCGCATTAGGATTTTCTTTTAAAAAGTCCTCGCGACGCATATCCATAGCAGTGTTTAACATGTCTGCCTGGAATTGCTCATACTCATCAGGATAGATAATCGCGCTCGCACCGTAACCTAAGATCTTGTTAAATATTGCAGGATTTTTGGTTATAAAGCCTGCAATCAATGCCGACGCTAAAACAGCTGATCCTTTCAAAGGATTATCAACAACAGGCTGGATCATTGATGCCAAAGATCCTGCGACTGCTTTGGTCGTATCCCCATCATATGAGCGCTCATACTTTAAGGAAAGCTCATTGATTTTTTTGTCATAGGTTATTTTGTCGCCGGTCTCTTTAAAATCAATGGCGGCACGGCGGCGCTCTGCTTCAAAGTCATATGCGCGCATAAAAGATCTGAACCAACCATTCTTACCGTTTGATGCTTCCTCGTCCTCGCGGGCATTTAATAACGACTGCAAAACGGCGGGAGTGCAATACTTACGGAAGTTTGGATCAAGCAAAAGATCTTCTGAAACACCGCCGTACTGATTGATAACTTCATCGTATTGTTTTGCTAGTTTTTCTTGAAAGTCTGCCTGTAAGTTTATTTTGCTTACATCAGACATATAAGGATCTGACTGCGATTTGGTAAGCTCGTTAAACTCTTTCTTGATCTCAGCGTTATTTTCTATCTGCCACGATGACACCGACAGCAAATTCTGCGCGCGCTGTCTTTTATTTAAAGCAACGGCATACGCTATGCGGGAGTTAGGATCTTGCAAGTCAAGTTCAGGGAGCGGGGCAAAAGCATCACGTGTAGGATTAGTTGCACGCAAGCGATAGGTAGCCGCATTAAGTTGTGCTTGATAATCGCGCTCTGCCTCTTCTCTGTCTAAATAATTACGTAAACGTTGCCCGCGCTCTATTGCTGCCTGTCTTTCTTGATCATCTGCGTACTGCACGGGAGCGGTAATTTGTGCAAACTTTTCATCTACTTTCTGCGCTGCCTGTCTGTCCTGTGCTGTCGGTGCAAGATTTAAATCATCAGGGGTTACTACATTAGTTAAGTCGATTTGATTTTTCTTGTTACTGCTCATTTTTTACCGCCGCTAATTCCTAAATTGTCAGTGCTCAAGTTACTGCCCCAAGATCTCAAAGCCTCATCATCACCGTTTAAAGTGCTTTCCATAAGTTCTTTGTACGGATTAACCTCGTTCTTATGAGCTTCGATATTTCTCTCATAAGCAAGCTGTTCGCGCACCTCGGGTAAGTTCTTATGAGCGTTTTGGAATTGCTTATTTTTAACTGCTTTTTGTACAAGGCTTAAAAGGCGTTCAGTCCCGCCAACCCAATCACCGCTTAAGGCTTGATTAAACTCTGTAGGTGAAAACAGTTTGACCGCATCAAGCGTTTCTTTTGAATATCTTGCAAGACGGCTGTCATTGTCTTTCATCGCATCAAGCCTGTCTTCAAATTGTTCTTGTTGCGCTTCAAATTGCTTGATCCCCTCGTCTTTGGTAAAAGCTTCGGTTAAAGCAAGTTTTAAATCACCATCTGTCGCATTAGGGTTGATCCTTAATACCTGTCCGATAACTTTGTTACCTAGTTGCTGGTATTTCCCTGCACGCTGTCGCAAATTCGCATCTGCTTTTAATTTTTTTGTATCAATCAAAGCACTGTCGATACCGCCTAAAACGTTTTCAATCAGATTATTAGAGCGGGTAACAAGCTCTTGTTTTTGTTGGTTGTGATAGGTATCTACGATAGGTTGTGCATCTTGAGCGCCGACGCCGTGCGCAAATATGGCATTGCGTAAATCTTTTTCTGTAGCAAACTGTGTGTAAAAGTTAGGATCTGTTTGCGACTGGCGGATAAAATCAAACCCGCCCAAAGTCGCATTTGTAGGTGCGGCAAAGGCTTGCGCCGCCTCTTGTGCTTTGGCATAAGTACCGTATTTTTGCATCATTGCCTGTTGCATTTCTTTAGGCAATAACTCAAGAATACGAGTAGGATCTTCAAGTATTTCAGGTGATATTTGCTTATCTGTACCGAACAATTTACCTGTAGTTCTGGCGTACTGAATAGCAGATGCGGCGACTGACTGTGCGGCATTCTCAGTGCTCTGTAATGCACCTACTCTTTTTGTCAGATCATCAAAACTTAAATTAGCATCGTAAGTTGCCTGCGCTCTGATTGTTTCTTGCAGTTGCGGATTTTTTAACTGTTCTTCTGTCCACTTGCCGCTTGCAATAGCTTGCTGATAAAGATCTTCTGCATGTGTTTTTACCCATGCGGTGCGGTCAGGGAGCTTGTAGCCGTTTGCCGCTGATGCCGATGTTGCCGCCTCAACCTGTTCAGCTGAATAAATCTTATCTGACATCTTAAGCCAAGCGGCGGGCGTCATGTTTTTCTTAAAATATTCAGCACTGGCTCTTGCAGCACCAAAAGTCTTATGCGCCAAATAATGATCATTTAAAGCAGTACCTACTTCATCATAAGATTTTTGCAGGTAAACTTTCCCGTCAACGGCATCAGGATCACCGCCTTGCTTGTAATACGCAAACTTTTGCGCATCTTCAAATTGCTGTTTGCTCTCTGTTTGCTGTTGCGGTGTACCGTTCGCCAAATTGTCTATATAATTGCCTGCCGCATCAGCCGCCGATGCCATCGCTTGATTTAAATTTAAGCGTGCCGTTTCCTGCTTGAAATATCCGTCACTGCTTATTTGGTATTGCGAATAAAGATGATCCGCCGTCATCTTCAAAGCGCCGCGAATACGAAAATCTTTTACATCGTTTAAAGCGTTTTTGATAATTTCATTATTACGTTTTTCATATTCAGGCTTAAAATCAAGGGCTTCTTTGCCTTGTTTGGTCATTAAGTCAGCGCGGTTTGCTGACAACTGCTTTTGCAAATTATCACGCGTCTGCAAGGCTTCTGCCTGCATTTGCATTTGATCCCACTGCGTAAGCCCCTTTTGTGCAGTATCAGAGATCTTGTAAAAATAATTAAGGCTCTGTTGCGGGTTTACTTGATGTTCAATGCCGGTATTAACTTGTGCGCCTTGTTGCGCCATTGCCTGCGAATTGACGTTAAGACCTACCGACGGTACAAAAACTTGTGCCATAATTTAAAGCTCTCCTTATGACTGTCCAAAGCTCTTCATTTGCGAGCTGTCAAGCATGCTGTCCATAAAAGCCAAAGTTGAATAACTAAACATGTTCGCAAAAGTATCAATGCTGTTGCGCATGGTCATTGCCGCCTGCGCATTACCGCGGTTGATCTCTGCACTGGCTAAATAGTTTGCTGTCTGAATACGGCTTTGACTGTCTGCGTTTATAGCGTTTTGTTGCAGGGCAATTTGATTTAATTCAGCCGTCATCTTTTGAGAATTGACAACTTCTTTAGCACTGCCGCTACCCATTAACACGCCTGATCCTGACTGTGATGTCTTGATCTGTCCTAGCTTTGCTCTGTCCGCAAGTCCTTGTTGCATCGCCTGCCAGTCATAAGATCTGTGTATGTTGTAAGTCTGTTGTCTTGATTGTTGTGCTTGTAACTCATTAAGACGCGCCGCCGCTTCATACTGTTGTGCCTGCTGCTTAAAGCGTAAGCGGTTTGTCTCACTGGTAAAGTATTGATTAACGCCTTCTTTGGTTGCGGCTATTCCTGCTTTTGCCCATGTTTGCCACGGCATCTCACCAAATTGCATATTTCACCTCACGATAGTTGATATTCAACGTTTGCAGTGATTGCGCTGATCTCAAGCGGAAACGCATCAGTGTGTTTAACTTGGATCTGTCCTTGATAGCTCCATTCGCCACTTAGAGACAATTTGACTAAATGGCTTTCCATGTCAGACGGGAGCATATAAATGTCGTTGTTGTCACAGTCCCACAAATGATCATTAGGGTAATTGTTTGCTTTGACATTACCGCCGTATGACACACGCAAATAAAGCTCACCTACATTCTTGATATATCCCTGCGTATCCCCGTTTGCGCCTGCCGACAAAGGAACGGAAATAAAATCACATTCCATAGGTAAGCCGACGGTGATGTTTCGTCCTGCGGTATCTAAGGCTATTGCGCCGTTGTTGTTCACAACTTTATTGCTTTGCTGTACGCCGTCGACAAACACCGCAACTTCTTTACCTTTAAGATGTGAAAGCCCACTTACAGAGGTTTGCGGCTGTACAAAAGTACCGTTTAAATAGCTGTCTAAATAGCGGTAATTAACTGCTGATGACGGCACATTTAAATCGTTCATACGTTCAATACAGCGTAAGCCGTCACGATTAACCACGATATAAACGTGATCTTCCATGCCCTCAGATACAGAGCACACGCTTTCAACATCACCGCCTACATCATGCTGATGCCAGGCAACGATGTTTTGTTCAGGCAAATACGTCATGCCTAAAAGTTTGCCGTTTGATGATGCCGCCCATACTACCTGTACGGGAGCTTTGGACAAAGTAAGATCTTTGATCTCCAAATTGTCAAAAAGGTGTACTGACATCACCGACAAATCAGAGGATAAATAACCCGCGCTGTTGTAGTCATACCCTAAGCCGTGAACATGTCCGCCGCGTGCCGCCGCATAAATCACCTGATTATTTACCGTAACAGGCTGCACATCGTTTGCACCGATATAGGACTGCGCTCTTACTGCAATAGATGACGGGGTTAGCGCATCTGAATTTTGTGTAAAAACTCTAAGCTCTGATGATCCTGTAAACAAAATCAATGAGTTCAAAGCAACAACGTGCTTAATTCTGTCTGCGTCTGCCGCAACTGCCGTAAAGGTGATGCGGTCGTCGTCCATTACAGGTAAGTGATAAACCATCAGATCCTGCTCACCTGCGTTGGTCATCCAGACTTTTAGCGGGTTTTGTGAACTGCCTGCAAAAACACGACGCTGGTCAAATTGTGTAGAGGCGGAAGGGAAATTTGCAGTTTCGCTGTCTGTAATAGATACCGAGAAAACCGCCCCCGTTCCCAACTCACTATTAACACTGATAGACGGGGCGGTGTAGTTTGAACCGCCTGAAATAATATGAGCCGCGGTAATTACGCCGCCGACAATGTCAAAGGTGATGTTTGCACCTGATCCCGTGCTGTCAGTAACTTTTGCGGTAGTCGTCCACGGTGTTGTGTCGTAAACGTCCTTTTTTTCGCCTGTTTCAGGATCTTCTTCTTCAATGGTGCCTTTGTAATATCCTGCGCCGCCGTTCAAGATTGAAATGGCTTTGATTTGTCCGCCGCCTTCGGTGCCTGAAAAAGGGGTTGAATATTTAGGCGGCGTGTCGGTAGCTTTCGGATTATCGCCGATGTCGTCAATATAAAGCCCGTCAGTCTGTCCTACATAACCAAACACGCCCGCAACCGAGCGATACAAACGATAATGATCTGCGCCTTTGACTGCCGACCATGACACGCGAATAGAGCAACCGTTGATGTAATAATTACCAGTTCCGGACGCGGGAGCTGAACCCACGCTTTCTACACCGTCTGCATCAACCGACGTAACTTTATAAGTAACATTTAATTTGTACTTATCCTTTTCCTCACTCTCGTTTAAGTTGTTTGCAAAAACACCCTGAACAACGATAGTAGAGGGCGGCGGCAAAGTAGGAACGGTGCTCACATTTACGATACGCCAGTCATTATTTCCATAACGACGCAACTCACGCGGCGCATATTTTTGCGACGTTAAAGTCACAATGTCCGCGTTTTGCGAATAGTCCAAATCAAAAAGATCCTCACCTGCGTACGGTGTGGAAATTTGATAAGGATCAAGCGTCCCGCTTTTTAAAACATACGCCCCACGAGTTAAGATGCGCATGGTGTAATTGCCAAACTCTAAAACAAAAGTTTGCGATGATGAAAAGCGAAACGGGATCAAGCGTACGGGAGATGCGCTGTTGATTGCGGCGCCGATATACTGAAAACCTGCACGCTGTCTTATCGCACCCTGCGGCAACACGACAAAGTTTTTAAGCTTTGACGCGCCTGCCTGATAGTTCTTAATATCCGTTCTGCCTAAAAGGGAGGGAGCTATCTCACCTGCGGCAAAACTGTTTTGCAAAACTCGTTTCATTTACCCCACCCGCGATACCCCGTAAAGCCGCCGTGACGGGAGGCTACTAATCTATCTTCTTCGACAGGCTCAATACTCTGCGCGCCTTGCTGTGCGTCCAAAGCACTCGCATGCTCTAAATTCTGAAAAGCTATCTGCGCCATTGCCTGCGAAACCTTTACCCCCTCAATACCTTTAATAAGATCTGCGGCAAGAGCGGACGCTAAAGCTGCCTCGACCCCCTCGCAAAAGGTAGGTGGAAAGATACTTATATCTGAAATATCTGCTTGATATTGAATAATAAAAGGTGCTTGTTGGTCGGTTGCGATGACTTTTTGACCTTTGTAATTACGCACATTAAAGCGGATCTGTCCGTGATAACCGATGCTTTCACTGGCACTGCTTGCCTCCATTGGCACCGCATATAAAAGACGCATAACATCAGACGGGATCTTATAGACGTATTTCCATGGCAAACACAGGGCATCAGCAAGCAAAAAATCAGATGTGATCACCTCATCGCGACGGGCAAATGACCAGTTAAATTTATCCAGGCAACGGGCAACCGTCACAGGCAAAAGACGTTTGCAGGCGTCCGCCTCCTTCTTATTTTCAGTAAGTGATGAAATATGCGTGCCTTGCCCAATCATTGACAGAGCATTATTACAAAGATCTATTTCAGTCATCTTGTCATCTCGTCTCTAACCATGTCTTTAAGAAAGTTTGAAATTTTGATGTCTATCTTGCGGTAAGGGCGGGACATAACCATAGGCGCACGCTTATTAAATACAGAGTAAACATGCTTAGGCTTGGTCATCTTTGAGCCAAACTTCATAAAGTTGGTTATTGAAATTTCACCACCGCGAGCAAGCTCATTGCGTACCTCATCAATAAAGGTAAATAGGATCAAGCGCACACGATTGTAGTCTTCGCCGCATTTATCACTGGTTTGTTTAGCTATTTCATTAAAATTCATAGTGTTACCCCATTACAAAACGATAGACATAAACACACCAATAAATCAGCGCAACATATACAGCTATATATGCGGCAATTCTTATAGGTAAAAAACGCATACTCACGCTCACAAAAATGACAAAAGAAAAGACAAAAAAGCTTATATTTGATAAAATTTCAGACATAGATTTCCTATAAAAATCTCTGAATACAAAGGGAACAAAAACCGATGAGCCGCTAACTCGTCGGTTTTTTTATTTGTGTTACTTGCGCTTTAAATACCTGTAAGCAAAGACAACCGCGCAAACGCATGCTGTTCCCAAAAGGATCGGGACGCTCACACTTACACTCCAGTAAATAAGTTGTTCTCCAATCATGTGGTGCTCCTTTGAAACATTTCTTTAAAGAAAAATAAAGCGATAAGCGAAAACTGCTACATAAGCAGTAACTGAAAGCATGATCACAAGAGCACAAGGTATAGCCGTCTTAAAGAAAAGTTTTTCTAAAAACATTTCGTGTCTCCTTTCACTAAGTTGTAAAAAAAATGAGATACAAGAAAAGAAAATTGATAAAATATCTGACATTAGATCTCCGTTGTATGGTTGGTTGGAGTGAAGAAAGTCGATAGGTTGCCGCCTGTCGACTTTTTTATTTTCTACGGTTTAAAAGTGTTCTAATTGGTCAAACAAAAAAAAGCCCCGCATTTTTCGTGCAGGGCTTTCTTTTTAACATCACTTAAACGGTGCGCTTGTCCATATTCGCATAATCGTATTCGACCTGCGATGCGGGAGTGAGTACCAAATGAGCACTGATAGTATCTGCCTCAGTAGCAGGATCTTCGCCGACTTTCGGGGGCGGTGCATACTGCCCGTCAACGGTAAAGGCGGTACCTGAATCAGGTGTAGCAGAGCTGTCATTAGTTGCCGCGTCGGTCGACGGTATATAGCGCAAGGCAATAATTTTGTATTTCTTGTCCGTAATATTAAACGGAACATAGAAACGATGCCCTGCGACCAACTCCGCCTTATCAATGACGCCGCTGTCACCGACAACCACGGGAGCAGAATAGGTAGTGTCTGCAAAACCTACCAACTGCACACGCAAGAATTTTGAAAAGGTACCGCCGCAAATGCACTCGATATAGGCATTACGACCGACGCCATAATCAGCCAAAGCTTTCAAGTCCATAGCGCGCTCAGAATAAGTAGTTTCAGTTACTTTCTGATTACGGCTGAATATTGCCAAACTATCCAAAATAGCCATGTTAAAACTCCTTATTTAACCTGTGCTTCGGTATTTACGATTTGATCACATCTGCGCATAGGAATACCCTTGAAAGTACTCCAGCTTGAGTGTTTGCCGTACTTATCGACACCGGTCTCAAACTCAACTACCTGCATATTGGTGCGAGCAGATACGACGTTCAAGCCTGCGTGTATATCGCTGTTCATATACATAACAAGATTTTTGCGTCCGCCTGACGGGATCTTCATTAAGCCTTCTTCAAGTTTGAGCAAAAGATTTGAAGAATTAGCAGTTTTAAGATCACCTGATCCAATACCTGTACCGTTAAACAAGTCATCAGGATTGATATTGGCAAGACGGACAACATAGCGCCAGTCACGCACCATTAAGCCTACTTTCCATGAGTACATGGTTACGTAAGCAAGATATTTATTGCCGCCGTCATCGTCTATTAACTGTTTGCCTAAGTCCTCAGACTGCAAGCCCAAGGCTGATCCTTTAGGATACGGACAATAGACGTTATCGCCCCAGCCCACGATATAGATTGAAGTCAACTTGCTACCGGTGCCGCCACAGTCAATCACGTTCTTAGCGTTCTGTGCTTTAGACAAGGAAGTGGTCGAATAGCGAGTAGCCAGCCCTGAAAAGCCCTCAGATGCCTTGCGAACATCGCCATAGAAAATTTCACGGGCAACAGACTGACCCATGCTTTCAATAAACGGCGCATCTTCGGACGCACGGAAGGCGGCGGTTAAGCCGTTCAACTTAGCGGCTTCAACGTCTAACTGCGAACGTGCAGCAAGCTCTGCACAAGTCTCAGTAACAGATGCAGTGGTTGAATGCGATGCAGGAACGCCGCGATTTAACTGTCTCCAGTAAACATCAGGCAAACCCGTACGAATGGTTTGTTCGTCACCTGTAGGCAAGTTACCTTCTTTGAAAACAACGTCATGCAAGACCTCGTTATTTTCATTGAGCACCTCAGCAATAGCCGCGGCTTTACCGGTAGGATCAATGCGTCGCAATAATTCAAACTGCGAAAGCATAAAGTTCTTTTGCATTAAAGGCTGATTGATAGAAGCCATTTTTTCATTACCTCAAAATAAAATTATTCGTGCCAAAGTTCGGGAGAATTGGAATACAACGCCTTAGCCGTTGCCTGATAGTCGTTTGCTTTCTTGTTCGAGCCGTGTCCTCCGATAAATTCATCGTTTGAAAAAGCCTTGCCGACTTTGGCTACAAACCTGACAAAATCAGGATCGTTTCCAAACCCCGCGGTTCTTAATTTTTCGCGCAAAGCGGGAGTGCCAAAGGTATCCATAGCCTTGCCGATGTACATTTTGGTGTTGTCGAAATTGGCGCCACCCAATTCAGGATCTGAACGTACGGCTTGCATATCTGCGTCGTTCTTCTGTAAGACTGCCTGCTTAAACTGTTCGGCAATGTCATTGCTCTTTAAGTTGTAAGCGTCATACATTGCCTGCGCCTGTTTAGCGGTAAGTCCTGCCTTTTTGAAGATCTCTTGAAAGTCTGCTGCGTCTTCTGCGGGCGCGCCGTTTTTTGCGACCAGTTCATAGATTTCAGGAATGGTTGACGGCTCTTTTTGCATTTGTTCGGTACTTTTGCCGTTTTCATGCAAAGTGTCCGTCAATACCTCACCGCCGTTTTGCTGTTCAGTCGATAAATCTGTCTGCGGTGCTGATTGCTCCTGCGGTGCAGTTTGAGCAGTTTGTACGTCCTGCACGGGCTGTGCATCTGCTACGGGAGCGGCATCTACTGCGGCGCTTGCGTTTTCGTCCATGATTAAATCTCCTGTTTTTCAATGGAATAAAGGGCATCAATACCCAATTCGTTCTTAATGGTGTTTCTCAATTCAACCGATACGGCACGTTTTCCCTCGTTAAAAGCCATAACTAAGGGATCTGATGAAAACGTGCACTCTGCTACGGGAATTAAGTCAAAGATGTATTTGAAGACCGTCCTGCCTGCGGGAGTTTTTAGGACATTAAAAAGGGCGGAATTAAACCGCCCTCTTTTATCTTCTGCTTGTTGTTCTTCTTGTTTCTTGATCTTTCGTTCTTTTAGCTGTGTCTCTAAGTCACGAAAGGCTTGCATATCGTCCATTTAAAGCATTCCTCCGCCGGCTACGGGATCAAGCTGTTGTCCTGCAAGGCTTGCATCTGTTGCTCCTTTTTGCGCCATAGCAAGCTGATTAAGCGTCTGTGCTCCAGCTTGAGCCTGTTCAGATTGTGCCTGCGCCTGTTGCGCCTGAGCGCGTTGTTGCCTAATCGCATCTGCGTCGTCCTTTGAACGTAAGAATTTAGGATCGACCCCAAGGCGTTCACGGTAAACGTCGACATATCCATCAGGATCCAACCTATCTAATACATCTGGCATGATTTGTGCAACAGATGCTACGGCATTCACCATTCGGTCAACGCTGTTAATATCTACAGCTTGCTGTGCCTGCGACAGTACCGAGCTAAACTCAATATCAAGCGCGGTGTTTTTAAGTTCTTCGGGCGGTTGCGGTAACGCTCCTGCCTTTAACAAACGTTTGTAAGTAAGCTCAACCAAACGTCCTAAGCATTCGTTGTTATTGCGTTCGACCACACTGCCTAATACAAGCATCTTTTCTTCTTTCAAGGCATACACCTCGACGGTGGTCTTTCGATTGTTTTGCGCCTCTTCAAGCATTAAGAATTGACGCACAAATAAGCCGTCTTTGATGTTTTCCCTAAGTTGCATGATGTCCTGCGTCAAAGCATTCAAATCACCCGTTGATGCAACGATAGGGCGGATCTGCTGTTCGGGAGCTGTTGAGCTTGTAAAGTTCAAGGCACCGGGACTTAATGAAATAGGGTTTTGCCTGGCACTGTTCGGCACCTGCAACGGCGGGCGAGAAAATTGATCCACAAGCTCAATTTTGCGCAAGGTTTCCTGTTGTAACTGTTTCACATCAGGGAGCACCGTCATGCAAGGGGAAGTGCCGTAAGCATCAACGCCCAAAACATCCCAGCGCGGACAAATTACGGGAAAATCATCAAAGCCGCTTTCTGAAATGATCTCAGTTGCGCTTGATTGAAGTTCGCAATAATAGGACGCCCAAGCCGCATTTTTGTTATCAAGCTTACTTGCATCTCTGTCATGACGCGGCTCAATAGCGTGCAAAAAAGACCAGTAATCCGCAAGCTGACCATGATCATATGCACTTTGAATTTCACGGCTTAAATTCTTATAGCCAAACTGTCTGACTGCTTGAGCTGTGGTTAACTCAAACTCGCGGTACATAGTATTGACGTTGCCTTGTGGATCTGTGGCTACACAATACTCGCCAGCAGTCAAAAGGTTGTGCTGTATGGCTTTGTCATAGCTGTCAGTTAAGACGTCGCACGCAATACCAAACAACGCAAGCTCTTTGTACATTGAATGCAAAGTGTTGTAAGTATTTGATTTTTGAAATACTTTTAAGATAATGCGCTGAACGTCCGCACACCAATTTGCCACAGCATAGTTGTTTGCAAATTCAGGGTTAGTGCAATTTAAAGTAAACCACGGGCGGGCGGGAGACGACGCACTGGACATCAAGCCTGATGCAAGAATATTTAAATCGCGTCCTGCCTCACTGTCTAAGATGAAATCAAGATCTCTGTTTTCACCGTGATCATGTAAATCAAAGCGTCCGCTGTTTGGTGAAATAAATTGCGCCGCGTCGCGCCACTGATCTAAAAAAGGCTGACGTTTGGTCTTTAAATCCGTCAGCCTTTGGATCAACATGCGCTTACGCTCGGAAGGTGTGGCGCGAGAAAAATCTGTACTCATTTAAAACAGCGTCTCCTTTTCTTTTAAACGTCCGCCGCCTCTGCCGCCTAACAAAGTATCATCACCGCGATTGTCAGTGCGGGTTGCGTCGGTAGTAACCTGATCTCCGCCTTGTCGTCTGTTTCCACCACTGGCGGCACCTGATGCGCTGCCGTCTCCGCCGCTTGGTGCATTCCCGCTGTAAGCCGCGCCCGCATCTGCGTTTGTAGTTTCTCTGCCGTAAGTGTTGCGGTTGTCGTTAAACCAGTTTTTCAACTGACTATTAGCTAAGATTGAATTTGCAGTACTGCCCATAGTGCTGTCAGCATAACCGCTCATATCTTTGCGGTATTCAATATCGTTTTGGTCATAGTCGTAAACATCACCGTCCCAGCCATGATCATATTCACGGTGTGTTGCTGTCGGGTTGTTTACTCTTTCGCCCGTGCTTTTTAAATAAGCTACTTCGGGAGCACTAGCATAAGCTTTGTTGTAAGCATCAGCTCTTGCTTGCAATCCGCTTTGCTTTAAGAAATCTTCATAACTGTTTGAACGTCTGACCGCATTGATGATCGCATCTCTGTCTGCAGTTGAATTGTTCATATAAGCAGTCATGTTTCCATCAACTGCTTTACGCAAAAAACTAGGGGAGCCAATAGCTTGCAAATATGCACTATTAACACCTCTCATTACACCGCCCATCAGTAGAGATCCTCATCATCGCCACCCAAAAGGGTCGCACTGCCTAAACTGTAACCGTCTTTTGCGCCGTTATTGCCTGTCAAAATGGCGGTATTGCCACGGTCGGGACTGTCAGTAAAATCAGTAACAGTCATAGAATTAGCGCGGTTATTCTGTTGCTCTGCTTGAGTATTTGCCTCTTCTTGCAACTTAGCCGCACGTGCTTGCGCCGCCGCCTGCTGATCTGCCGCTTTCTTCTGTGCTTTGTTTGTCTTCATGGCGTTATATCCGCCCATGGTGGCGATATTTGCCAAACCGCCGACGACGCTGCCTAAAAATCCGCCGCTCATTTTTCTTTAATCTCCACAGTAAACCAACTTTCCAAACGCTTATATTTGCGTGTATAAACTTTTTCCAAACGGGAACCGGCGGGAGCCGTTACCAGCATAGTCGCCGCTTCAAAATCCCGCGCTTGCGCTTTTGCCCATGACATTAAGAAATTACCGTTTTTGTCTTTACGATATTCAGGCAAAACAAAAAAGCTGTCCAGCAATGCCAAAACCGCATTAGTGTGCATATGAAACTGTTTTATTACCAAGGCAAAACCGATCATCTTGCCCTCATCAAATAGCACGCCAAAGACAGCATTTTTGTCAAAAGGGAGATAAACCATAAGATCAAAATCTTTTACTGCGTCGGTATCAGGCATGCGGTTGCATTTGCCGTACTCTCTGCACAAAGCGTCAAACTCTTTATTACCAAGCAGTTCTTCTGCCAAAAAGATTTTTAATTCTTTCATCTTGCTCACCTTGCCCACCAACCGCGATTTAAACGACTATTACGATATGCTCTAAACGGGGAGTAATCCTGCACTCTGGTTTGCTCCTGCTTAAAAGTAGGGTTGCCCCAATAGTCCTGTGCAAAGTGTTGCTCTTCTTCTTCGGTGATATCTTCGGCAAAAGTTAAAGCTAAGCTGTCCGCGCAATCGCATGATCTTCCTAGTCTTTCTCTAATATCTTTTTTACTTTCAAGCACTTTTTGCATACGCTCGTTTACATCATATGTAGGCATAGCAAGCTCTTGCACCAAATCAGAATTATTAGGAAGAATGCCGCCATGCTCTAACCATTGCGCCATTTTGCACCACATCTCAGTGCGGCGATTGACGTACAGCTTATTTAGCGCACCTTTACCAAAGTTCACATCGTAAACAAAGATCCCCATGTTGGTAAGGGTATCAACCACGCCGCAACCCATGCCCGTACCGTCTACAAAAATTGCACGCGGATGCCTTTCTTCGGCATGTCTTTTAACAATCAGCGCAAGGTTATAGGTGTCAACGTCTTTATAGATGATTGGCTCTTCTGCAAGTAAACCGCGACGAAAACAAAGCACGCTTCGGTCATCACCAAAGCGGGCAACGTCAACCCCAAGCAAAAGGGGAGTGCGTCCCAAATAATTCGGGTTAATAGTTTTGTGTGCAGCCTGTTGTGCGGTAAACAGTGAAATAAGCTGATTAGATGATGATGCGGTAAAGTCGCAAAGCATCTCACGCTTAAACTCTTCTTCTGAAACTTCGCGCTTGTAAGCCTCAATTTCTTCGGCGTCAATTGCGCCTGTTTCATAACAAGTAAACTTTGCTGATACCCAATCAGGAAAACGCCCGCCGTAATCATAAAGCTCTGAAAACAGGTTCATACCTTTAGGCGTGCCGATAAACAAAGCCCAGCCTTTGGAGTCCATTAGGGCGGGACGCACAATCTCCGACCACATTTCACGGGGCATCTGTGCGACCTCGTCGATAATAGCTCCTGCAAGTTTGGCACCGCGCAATCTGTCAGGCTTATCAGCTCCAAACAGCATAATGCGGGAGCCGTTCCAAAACTGAACATAAGGCTCAGTTTCGTGCAGATCTACAAGCGAGATAGTCTGCTTGCCGTTGCGTACATTTTGAAATTGACGGCACATAGCTTTTAAGGCGTCCCATGCAATCAATCGAGCTTGTTTTAATTCTGGCGCGATATATGCGTAAAGCCCCTGCTTGTTTAACGCTTTTAAAATAAGCTCTGCAATAGCTAGAGTTGTCTTACCTGCACGACGATGCACTGCCAAAACGGTATAACGCTTTTGCATGGCAAAAACTTTTTTCTGCCAAGGGCGCGCCACAAAATCAAATGAGATCTGAATTTCAGACATTTAAATTTACATCCGTTTTGACCACAACCACAGTAGGGGAGTTACCGCCGCCAACTTCTTTAGACGGGTTCAACTCAGGATCTAAGGTCTGCGCATACATAAAGGCATAGTTAGATTTGAGCTTTGCCGCCGCAACCAAAGTAGAGGGAATTTCCTCACCGTTGATAGCCATGTCATAAGGCTTGCAAGCTGTTTCGTATCCCTCGCGTGCAATAATTTGTCCGCGTTTTGCCCGTGCCGCGTCATAAGCTTCTTTGTACTTTGGAGAATGCAAAATTCTGTACACGCTCTTTTCGTCGATGTGAAATGCTTCGGCAATGGTGTACAGATCCATCTTTGTGTCATTTGCATATCTTGTCAGTAAAACTTGCACGTCCTCATCACGCAAAGCAGGGATCTGCGACGGGCTGACAACAGGCGCATCAGTGATAGTTTTGATCTGCGGATCATTGCTTAAATCCACATGATATTTGCCTACTTCAATCTGCTTTTTACGCGGTAAAGTTTCAATTTCCATTATTGCTAACCATCTGATACAACTCTAAAAGCCTGTTGTAATAAGTTGCAGTGATATCGCAGTCTTTCGCGATCACTAGTTGCCGCTCATAAAGTCTTTGAAGTTTTGCTCGGTTCTGTCCAGGGCATCTACATTGCGTTTTTGAAATTCCTGCGGGAGGCTCGGGATCTTTGCGCACTGCGTCGATACTACCGGCACTGTCTGTGTGCACGCTGTCATCATCAGCATTAAGATCATGAGCGCTAAGATCATTCCAATGTGCATCAATAGCCTGCACATCAGCGAATACATCAGACTGCGACTTAACCACGGCATCTTTGTATAAATTTTCTGTATCATGCTTTTTCTCCGCGGCTTTCTGCTCTTGCTCCAAAGCGGTTTTGTGAAACTGCGCTTTTTCAAGCTCGCATTTGGTAGACGCGGCTTCATAACCGCATATAGCTCCGCCTATTGCACAAAGTGCAGACAAAACCAAACCGCAAATAAAATCTCTCATTTAATCATCTGATAAGAACAAAGCTCTTTCAGCCTCACGGCGGCGGGTTAAGCCTTTTAATTCGATATATTCACCATCAGCATTTTTTGCTTTGTTCCAGCGTAAAAACTGATCTGCTGCGGCGGTAAGGTTGCCACTCTCCAAACGTTTCCATAAAGTAGACTTGATCAAAGCTGAAACACCGACGTTGAAAGCAAATGAGCACAACGCATCAAACTGATTTTGCGTGATATGGATCTCTGCGGCATTTAATGCACTGGTAATGTTGATTGAAACATTGCGCAAATCATTCTCTAAAAGGCGTGTAGCGGCACGCTCGGTAATAACATCATTAGCCTGCACGTTTTTTGTATGACCATAGCCAATCGTTAAAACACCTGCGGGGCATCTGTAAGCCTTAGTTGCAAGACCTTCATATCTTTTTACGAGTTCAACAGCTCTTTGAGTGCAGATCATTTCGGATCGTCCTTTTTTGAAATTCGCATACTTAAATAGTTGTGAATAAAGCCTTTGATGTAATCAGTGCCGAGAAAGCCGCAAAAAGTCCCGATAAACATCGAAATTTCTGGACGCATATCAAATGCGTAAACAGCCAGCTCACCTATTGCCGATGACAAAAAAGCACACAAAGCCGCCTCAGATAAGCAGACAGAGATAGATTTAATATGAGCCTGCTCTTGTCTTAAAAGCGCAACGATGAACCCCATGACGCCGCCCCCTACGATACAAAAGCCCGTATAGTGCTCTGTGAAAAAATCGAGTATCTTTTGCATAACGTCCTGCTTACGGGCATAAAAAAAGCCCCGCATTTCTGCGAGGCTTCTTTGTACTTGCACATCAATAATCATCAACCCAGAGGATGAACCATCTTTGCTTACTGTTTCATCATCGAGGTAATACTAACACTGTTGTTTCAAAACTTAATTAAATACAACGGGTTTGTTTACTCAAAGCTTATTTATACCACTCGTTATTTTTGCCAATGCACTTTTCTACAAAGTCACACCATTTCTGCATTATTCTCGCGCGCTCGTCAAAGTAATCTCCGCGATTGTATGCCTGCTCGGTGCGACTGCCGACCACATGCGATAAACACTGTTCGATAATACTTTCCTTTGCGTCCGGCAAAGTCTGCAACCACTGGCGACCGACAGCACGGATCCCGTGTACAGTGAACTTATCTGCATAGCCTGCTTTATTGATACATGAGCGCATACACGCGTCTGAAAGTAATCCGCCTGCGCGTCCTTCAAAGACATAGGGAGATAAGGGGTACTGATGATGCGTGATCTCATAAGATAAGATCTGTTGCGCCTGCGTGCTGAAAAACACCTTAAACGCTGAAAGGGTCTTTGTTTTGATGTAAGCATAATTACCGTTGATTTGGTCGACTTCAAGAGATCTGACTTCAAGATGACGTAACAGCGTGTAAAAGGTAAAGTGGATCATGATCTCCGCAAGATCATTGATCCCGTGTATATCGTTAAAGAATTTGGTTAGGGTTTCCTCTAATTGTTCGTATGCGAATGATGCATAATGTTGGTTGTGATCCACCTTCGGCAAAAAGCGGCTTAACTTGTCCAAAGGGTTAAAAGGGATCTCATTGATAAAAACTGCATAATCTAAACATGATTTAAGCTGTTGTCCCAAACGCTGCACAGTCGCAAGATTTTTATCGTTAAGATATGGCTGAAAAAACATCATGATGGTTTGCGCCGTGATGTCAGTGATAGGGAGATCAGCCAAAGCACAAAGGTGTGCACGCCATGAGCTGGTGAATTTTTTAGCGGTTGTCGGTGCACATTGAGCGTCTGCGGCATTTCTCCAGGCAACCCAAACTTCGCCAAAAGTTGTTTTATGATTTTTTACCTTTTTAGGCTCATCACTTTTAAGCGTCGGTATTTTTCCTGCCTGCACCTGATCAACTAAAAGCGAGTATTTCATGCGCGCTTCGGGTAAAGAAAGTTCGGGAAATTTTCCAATCGTAAACCATTTTCTTTTGTCGTTTTCATCTTTGTAACGTAATTTAAAGAAAACAGTATTACTGCCTGCAAGTGATTTTCTGACAACGATACTCATACCGCTGGCATCAGTGATCATTTTTAAATCAGTGGATAGATTTTCATGCTGTAAAACTTTAAGATCCCTATCCGTTACTTTTTGCATATTTTGCTACCCCGCAAAACTTGTATGCTTGTAACCAAAAATGTGACCACTGAGTTTGCTCGTTTGGTGCTTGTTGGTCACAAAAATTTGGTCACATGTGACCAAAAATTTACATTTTTAATGCAATATTTGCATTTTTTGTGAAAAAATTTTGAGATAAAACAGGGAATTGCGATTGAAGAAAAGTGCAATGGTGCTGGCAACAGTCAGCGTTTTCAATCTTTAATTTACTGAATTATCACATAGTTTCTACTCAAACGGTTACAAAGTGGACTTCTCGTAACCAATGAGCATTTTTTACACATAGAATATTCTACACTATGCGTGCTAAATGTAACCAAATTTTTACAAAAAATTTTAAAAATATTGCACTTTTTATGAAAAAGATATGAAAGAAAGAAAAAGAAAGAAGAAAGAAAAAGGCGGGAACTAACCCCGCCTTTTTTTCATTAAGCTATATAACAACTGCGCACAGGCTCAATTTTAAAATCGAACGGCATAACATAATCTAAAATATCTTCAAACAAAAATCTTGCCGTCATCTTTGAGTACATATTGCCATAGCGCTCAATCAGATCTACTATCTGATTTGCGCTTTCGACGATGTCGTCGTTATCGACTTTGAACAATATTTGTTCTTTTAAGTCGTTACGACGCTCGTCAGATAAAGAAATCGCAACATGATTAAAGATGTAAGCACGTAAAAGTTTTCTGCGCTCTGCCATTGCCGTCTTGTCTAATATCACTTCTGACTTTATGTCACCCTTAGCGTCCTGCGACTTAGCCACTGCGTAACCTTGACGCCATGCTCGATCCGCAATTTCCATACAGGCTCTAAACTGTTTTAAAGTCGTATCAAACTCAGGATCTTTAAACACCTTATTAAGCTCGTTAAAAATCCATTTCTTGCAGTCACTGGTAGCGGGTTTTGTATTCGGCTGCTTAATTGTGTAAGTTCCGGTCTTACGAATTGAGGGGAGTACCTCGTTTACAATCCACTGGCGAAACTCACGGGCGACCTTTGCACGTGAACGCATCATTACAAAGTAAAGCTGGGGCTCGGTGATGAAAGTGGCTTCTTGGTCACGTCCTAAAGCGTCGACAAGATGGGCGGAATTTAATTCCGTGCATCCGAACTCTTCTTTGATCTGGTTAGCAGTTTTGTTTCCCTGACCCAGATCAAGGGTCTTGCAAACATCGGCAAGACAAAAGATGATCTCGCCGTTTTCAACGGTCAAGGTGCGGATCTTGTTTGAATGGAAAGTGTAGGAAGTAAGATTAGCCATAGTGGCTCCTATATAGTTGTTTTTGAATTAACCCGTTTTCGGGTCGGCGGTGCTCAAAAACCTGTATATAGTCAGGCGGTGCTTATTCGATATATTCACACCACACCGCCATAGATCTATACATACACTTACACTAGGTGTAGTAATGTATTCTTTTTGGCGGGAGTTCGATCGTGTTTGACGCTTGATCCTGCGCTATATATATGTGTTTTTGAGGCACGTATTAAGAATAGCGCAAGATTTACGTTTGTCAAACTTTATTTTCTCAGTTTTAATATTCTTATATAACCTCTGACAATCTCATACATTAAAATGACCATGCCCCCTATAAAAAACATAAAACTTAGCCAAATCACAAAATATAAAAGTATCTCTAATACGCTCATTTTTCTTTCCTCGGTCTGCCTGTTTTATGTAATGGTTCTGTCAAAGCTCTTTTTACCGACCACCCGTGCGCCAATCTGTTTTTTACAATACCGGGTTCCTTTTTCCAAAAAGTGGCTCTGTCTGCCGCTGATGCGAAAACATTACCCTCATGATCAAAACAACAGCGTTGCCTTGAAGAATTAAAAGGGAGTTCAAGCGCCTGCTCTACCGTCAAATTACTCACAAACAAACGACGGTACAAACGGCGGTAAGGGATCTTGTAAAATCTCGCCATCTCTGCCAAAGATGAAAAAGTATTACCTTTGTGATCCTTGGTGATCATGCAATTAAGCGGCGGTGCCTCTACTGCCGTTTCAAAGTCCATGCCTGCACGGAGACGTGAAACTAACCTGTCTTGCTTAACACCCTCTGCTTCGCAAAAAGCCTTTAAAGTCGGATAAGTCACGCCGTGATAATGCACGATTATTGCCCTGCCGTCTTCGGACTTTTCAAAAGCACAAGAATTTTTTTGATTCATAAGGCGTATTCTCCAAGCAAAGAAAAACTTTTGCGTCGTCGTAAATCTTCATATGGTCGACCATGCAGCCACCCATTTCCTCAGAGATAAATCTGACCGCGGGCTTAAAGACACTCACAAACAAACCGCCGTTTTTGTTGATCAGTCCTACGCTCGCGCCAGTCTTTTCAAAAAATCCGCCCGCGGTTAAAAGATCCAAATATTCTTTTAAAGTCTTCTTAGTCATGCTCGTTTGCTCCAAAAATAACGTTCTTGCGCGTCTTCAACTGCTTTTAAGTCCTGATCTGTTAAGCCTTTTCTTTTAGAATAGGGGTTAAATGCCGTTAAGAATCCTTCATCAAACAACTTGCGTAATTTGTATCTTGTTAAATGTGCCGCTGATACAAATTCTTTTTGGTTGTAAACGGCATTCTCCTTTTCTTTCTTTTCTGCTATGAGCGTATCTAGCTTTTGTTCGATACGCTCCAAAAGCTCGACAACCTCATCAGAAAGGTATGTCATCGTTAGGGTTTCCAAACGGAGACGGGTTTTCAAACTCGTTCACGTATGTATTAGGTTCAGCAGGTGCGGCGGCTTGCTGAACAGGCTGAATAGGTTGAACAGGCTGAGCGGGTTGCGGCGCTACAGGAGTTGCGGGAGCGGTAGCAGTCGCAAGCGGGTTCTTATCCACGTTGTAAGGCTGAACATAATTCAAGCCTTTAAACGCGCAATACTTTTTATGCAAACGGTTAACTGCAAATTTCCACTCATTTGGCACGTTTATTGCATTCTGCATTTCCTCTGCACTCAAGCCGTTCTTTGCAAAGATGTCAGCATAGTTAGTGTCATAAGTTCTGTTGTTGTAAGTTTTCTCGCCTGCTTTACCTATGACTAAAGAAAAATACTGATTTGCAATCAAGGGATAGTAGGTTTTATCGCCGTATTCCTCATTCTGCACAAAGACGCTTTTCTCAGTTGAATGCGGGAGCTGTGCTTCGCATATATACAGGAAATCTTGCAACGGTGCAGGGTTGTCGCCCCATGTTCCATCAGTGTGTTTATGTGCACCCCAAATACGGTGTTCAAAGTAATGCTTGCCGTCCTCCATCAGGAAAGCCAAACGCAAGATCTCGTTGGTCTTATCCTTGAAAGTCTTGATCTCAGACGCTGCATAAATACATTTGCAGTTCTTAAAAAGCTCACCTTGAAACTCGAAAGCATAAGGTTCGTACTTCTTATAAAAATCAAGTTCCATATCGTCAATCTCGACACGTTGCGGACGTTTCCAGTTTCTCTGTAATTCCATTTTTTAAATCTCCTTTAATTCTGCTTTGGCGTTTTTGCATGCCTCAATCACATTGGCGTCATGCTGTAATTCAATCGGTGCCGCCTTAAACGTATGGATCAAGTCTGCGTAAGTTGCCGCTCTGGTTATTTGTGCAATCAGCTCTTCTTTTTGTCCCGGTTGTCCTGCGGGGAAAGACTGAACAGAAGCGGCGGGAGCAGAAAGGTTTGACACCTCATCGGGTTCGTATGCACCCCAACCGTACGCATTAGATGCGGCAATTGTCAGCGCGCGGGTTTCAAGCATGCGCTTAGGTTTGCTCGACCATGTAGACTTAAGCGGATCAAACTCTTCATCAAAATAAGCCGTGCCTTCAAACTCACCGACTGCGCCGTTACGCAAGATCTTCTTAACAATGCACTTAACCCACGGGTAATACACAACGTTAAAAGTATTGCGACCGTCTGAAACGCGCTTTTCTTGCATCTCAGGTTTAACCCACGTAATACCCGCATAGTCAGGCTGACTTTCAAGCGCCTGCTGCCAACCTTTCTTTGATACGCCCAAAGTAAGATGCCCGGACTTCTTATCTTTAAAGCCGTAAATGCCGCCCATGATCGGGTTTAAGTGCATGGCTCTTGCAAGTCCCATAAATTGCATAATGTCAGTGCCAGTCACCTTAAAAGGTGTGTCTTTAGGTATTGAGATCTGACTTTTGATAGCCATCACAGTGGTAGTAAGGTCAAATGAGCTGTTTACATCTTTCAACACCTGCACAGCAAAGTTTTTCTCGCTGTCAGTCATCACTACCTCAGGCTCTAACACCTGCACTTCATTCTTGTCGCTCATGCTCTTTTCTCCTTAGCAATAAAAAACTTGGTCGAAAATTTCCCGTCGGTCATGTATTTGCTGTACATCTCAGGCTGTTCATCAGCAAAACGTTTTTCATCAAAAAACGGTTTGCCCTGCGAAACAGTGAAATGGCACAATTCCACACCGTCGGTGTTCACGCAATATTTGGCATCGCCCATCTTTTCTTTAAGCTTTGCCGTAATGTCGCTCATCTCTTTTCTGACTGCGACGGGGATAGTCTTGTAAGGCTCCTTTAATTCCTTGTAGCGTTTGAGCAAGGTTTGAAACTCATCATCTGCAAAGCATGAGTTTTCTTTCTTATCGGGAGCCAAAGAAAGCGGTTTTGTTTCCTGCTCAAAAGGAAAGTTTGGAATGACATGGCAAAACATAAAATCATCTTCTGCCGCCGCAATGCGCTTTTGCAGGTTTTCGTTTGCCTTGATTAGATAGATGCGGATCCCGCGCTCAAAGGTCATAAAGCATGACAACCACATTTCTTTGCATTCCATCAAAGCCATCTGCTTTTGGCACTGGAGCTCGTAATAAAAAGGGATCTTGCTGTCAGCGCGTAAGACTTTGCCGTCACTGTTGAAAAGGCAACCGTTACCCCAGCCGTCAGCATGTGATGCGGTCTTGCATTCCATCGGCACATCATCAACGGTTAAGTAGTCAATCTGCGCACCTGACCACACGCGTTCTTTGAAGATCTTGGTTATTCCTGCTTTAAGTTTGATGTGGGTAATGCGGGAAAATTCTCTTGCGATTAAAGGCTCGCACGCGTGACCCAAATCAAAGGTGAAACGGCGCTCCTCGTCTATTTCCTCGTCATCACGTGCAAAGGTCATCTCCTCAAACAACCTCTGTTTGGTTTTCCACGGAGATGCATCAAGTAATGCCGCGTCCATAGTTCCTGTTACACATAATTTGTGCATAGCAGGGATCTTGTTTTCCTCTTCAATTTCCCCTGTGATTGGATCTGCATAGCGGGCGTGAACCTTTTTAAGTTGCTCTGCCGCCCAGTCTGCATATACTTTTGATGTGTCAATCATTTGTTTAAATCCTGTTATCATCAACTTTTGATAACAGTTTAATCCACACATCATCACAAATAAATATTTTTTTTTAATTTTTTTAATTATTCGTGTTAAATATTTGATTATTAAAAAGATAAAGTGTAAAAAATGGACACGCCAAAATGACATGTCCATAGAAAAAAGAAAAGGTTAAGGGAAAGGCTTATTTCTTGTGGAAAGTGATGTCAGTGACAACGCCAACTATTTCAAACATTCCACCATCAGGATCAAAGGCAAAAGTCTGAAAGCCAGGATTAAGCGCATAAAGAAAAAGACAGCCTGCCTCATTTGACAATAAACGAAAAGCAATGCTGCCGTTTACCTTATTTCTGATCTTTACGTAATCGCCCGCTTTAGCCTTTTGCTGTGCGACTTTAACGATACATTTCATACCATGAGCCCAAATGGGCGTCATTGCCGGATCTGTCATTTCCTCCTCGCCTTCGGGCAAAGTAGCGGGAGATGCAACGGGAGTAGGTGTAGGGAGCTGTTGATCAAAAATTTTAGGACGTGCAGGCGGATCGGGCACAAGCAAATGCCAGTCGCATTTAAACACTGCCGCCATCTTTTTTAAAAGCTCCTCATCACGTGGCACCTTAATTAAACGCGCACCTGTTTCAAAATAACTCAATTTTGCCGCTGATGTTCCTATCTTGTCTGCAAATTCGCGTTGCGACATTTGTAAGCTCTGCCGCCCCTGCGCAATTAGCTCTTGTACCTCTTTTTGTGTAGGCATTTTTTAATCCTCTGAGTTGTGATGTTGTGCAAATATACACGATTTAAAACTAAAAGTTTTTGTGATGATCACTGTATGATTTTGTTATAATCATAGCCATAACAGGAAAACCTGTTATGTATTTATTAACGGAGATTTTTGAATGGGCTTGAAGAAAAAAAGCACGTCTTACATCAATACAGATCAAGCAAAACTACTTGAGCGTATTCATCAAAGGTTAGATCCAAATACAGGGAAAGCGGCTTTTAAAGCATCAGAGTTGATAGATAAATCCGACATAGAGCGATCTCTATACAGCAACAGAGCATATCAACTTTGCAAAAGCGGCATTCAGCGCGGGTTATGGAAAGTATCAATCGAGCGTGATGCTTGCTCTGATGTCACAACTTACTTTTTTAAACCACTCATAAAAATCATTC
>ERZ808240.1313-NODE-1313-length-31174-cov-6.533950_pt1 | contig 31174 bp, 28 predicted proteins | sample MGYA00521084_ERZ808240 | MGnify/ENA primary metagenome ERZ808240 (study PRJEB31516, sample SAMN03275571) | gut metagenome | biome: mammalia-associated habitat; material: feces | host: Papio cynocephalus | place: Kenya | collected 2012-08-06 ... | reverse complement strand
GGCAACGCGCGGCAAAGCGTGCGTTTAACGAGCTGGGGCTGCAAAAGCTCCCGTCCAAGAAATCCCTCGACATGGAATACAGTCAGCTGCTTGCGAAGAAAAAAGAGGCTTATGCGGCATACCGGGATGCGCGGGAACAGGCGCGCGAAATGCTCACGCACCGGGAAAATCTGCGTCCATATCTTGCCCCGCAGGAGACTTCGCCAAGAGCGAAGCGACCGGAGCAGGACGAGAGATAATCGTCCTGCGTATAAGCACCGAAGGCGCGCTGCCATCCGGTTTTCCAGATGTGTTTTGGGGCTTGGGGAGGATACTCCCCAACAAGCGAAGCGAGGAAACGGACACGTCCGTTTCCTCGCATTTTGCAAGTGTGTATAAACACTTGCCCTGCTTGCCGGTTGTAGGTACTTGTTTTCTACTTGCCGGGCTCAGTAGCCTACCTTCTCCCAGCATTCAAACGGCGCGGCCAGCTCCTCGGAGATGTAGACCTGTGTTTTCTTCGTCTGCAGCATGGAGGAAGGAACATACGGCGTGACGGGGCCGTGGGTGACCAGGCGGGAGGTCATTCTCTGCCAGCTGGAGAAGGTGTTGTTGGTCGCCAGCGCGTGGACCTCGATGCGCTCCTTTGCGCGCATGACGTCGATCGGGCCGATGGTGGCGGCTCTGGGCGGGACGTTGGAGATGTCGCCGGACTGGCCGAACGTGCCGTTCAGCGAGTTCTGCATGATGGTCATCGGATGCAGGGTGACGATCTTCGCAGGCTGGCTCAGCCACTCCTCAATGTCGCCGCTGCCGACGAACTCGGGGATCGGGTCGACGAAGGCCACATGGCCCGTCCAGCCGGGGCTGGTGGAGATGATGTCCGCGCCGCCCTCGGAGATGTCGTTGATGATCTTGGAGTAGTCGTTGATGTTGGCGTTGGTCGGGAAATGGACGTTCTCCATCGGCATGCGCAGCTTCGGATCGATCTGCTCATACAGATACTTGATCATGGAGTGGACAAAGCCTGCTTCATAGGTGATGGGGGCGATGTTGCCCTGATCGTCCGCCCATTCGTCCTCGGCGAAGATGTGGACCCTGGAGCAGTCGACGCGGAAGTAGTTGATGAGCTGCGCCAGCGGGATGTAGGTTTCAGGCTCGGGGTTGCCGAGGATCATGGTGAAGGTCTTGCCCGCCTCGGAGGCTGCCTTCAGACGGCTGAACAGCGTTGCGATCAGCACGGGATGCGGGTTCATCATGACCTTGACATTGAATTCCGGATGCCACCAGTCCTCACGCTTTTCCAGTTCCTTGCCGCTCATTTTGCGCACGCGCTCACAGACCTCGCGGTCCTTGAAGGGGACGAATTCGGAGGGGTTGAAGTTGAACTTGGTTGCGGGTTCGGTAATAAAGTCTTTCATTGCAATTCTCCTTTAAAGAAAACTTTTTGTACATTCATTCTGTGATCGACGGCGACGAGGTCGGCACGCTTGCCGACGGCAATCTCGCCCCGGTCCGTCATGCCCAACACCCTCGCCGGGTTGTAGGACGCATAGTTGAATACATCCACCATCGACGCACCGGTATGCTTCATCATGTTGCGGCAGGCGACCTCAAGCGTGAGATTCGAGCCGGCAATTTCGCCGGAATGATCGAAGTTGATGTCGGTTACGCCAGCGAATTCCTCCGGTACGGGGCCGTCGGCCACATAGACGTCGGAGATCAGAATGATCCGGTCGTCGCCCTTGATCCGGCGCACAAGGCGCAGCATGTAGGGATCGACATGGATGCCGCGGCTGTCGCAGATAAGCTCGGCGAAAATGTCGCGGTTATAGTTGACGGCCTCGTCGACGCACACGCCGCGCGTCTCGGAATACCGGAAGCGGTCGCCGGTGGCATTGGTATGATGGGTGCCGATGCAAAGACCGTAGGGCATGAGCGCTTCGATCTGCTGGGGGCTTGCCTCGCTGTGCGCAACGGTGAAGCGCGCTTCGGGATTGGCCTTTTTTGCATCCAGCACGAATTGCAGGATGTTTTCCCGCTCCGGAGCCAGCGCCCAGACGCGCGCAAGCGTGCCTGCGCAATCGATGATCGGCTGATAGTTTTCCTTCGCAACAGGGCCTTTCCACGGGTTATGCTCCTTGTCGCAGCCGAACTTCGGGTTGAGGTACGGCCCCTCCATATAGAAGCCCGCGATATTTTTGCCGTCCGGCTGCTGCATGGCGAGCTTGATCTTCTCGATCGCCTCGACATACTGCGCGGTGTTCATGCTGAAATAGAGTGCGGGCAGGACAGTGGTCGTGCCGTGCCGCAAGAAAAACCGTGCGGCACGCAGGGGATCCTCTGGAAAGAATACGCCGTCTGCGCCGTGGGTATGGATGTCGATCATGCCGGGGCCGAGATATGCGCCCTTGAGATCGATGATCTCGCAGCCGTCGGGGATGGGCGTTGTGCGCATCTCCCCAAAGCCGGAAATCTTGCCGTCTTCGATAAACAGCGCCGCCTCCGGCATAAAGTGGTCGTGCAGAACAAGTTCTGCGTGGATGAGGGCTAGCATTGCTGTGCTTGCGCTCCTTTCTGAACGTAAGTGGACGAAGAGGCGGATTATCCTTTGACGCCGCCCGCAGTCAGGCCGCCGGTCAGGTGCCGCTCCAGGATCCGGAAGAATCCAAGGATCGGAAGCGTTGCGAGGATGGAGGCTGCAAACACATACCACCATTCTGTTCCGGTATAGCCAAAGAAGGCGCGGATGCCGAGATTGATGGTCTTCAGACTGGAATCGCCGATCAAGATCAGCGCCAGCGTGTATTCATTCCAGCCGGCAATGAACACAAAGGTCATCGCTGTGACGATACCGGGAGCAGCCAGCGGAAGGATGATGCGGATCATAGCGGAGAGTTTGTTGCAGCCGTCGATGCGCGCAGCTTCTTCCAGTTCCTTAGAGATCGTGGCAAATGTGCCGGACAGCAGCCAGACAGCGAACGCTTGGTTAAAGGCTGCAACCAACAGTACAATGCCGACTAACGAGTTGGCCAGGCCAAAATTGGACATGGCGCGGTAGATACCGACCATCAGAACGACAGGAGAGAACATCTGCGTCATTACGATCAGCGACATGAGTGTTTTCTTGCCGGGAAAGTTCATTCTGGCGAGCGCATACGCGCCGGGAACCGCGCAGACGATGCACAGCGCCGTGCCGAACACGGCAACAATGAACGAGTTTTTGAAATAGGTCAGAAGCGGGATATCTTTCCAGATGTTCACGTAGTTTTCCCAGTGCCAGACCTCCGGGAGAAGCGTTCCGGGGATGCGGTACATGGTCTGCAGGTCCTTCAGAGACCCGAGGAACATCACGATATATGGATATAGGATGAAGAGAGACGTGAGCCACGCGAAGAGGTATAGAAAGACGCGGCCAAGCTTGTGCTTTTTTCTTCCGGGCATCAGGTTTCCTCCTTCATCTGTGTTTTCATATAAATCACGGCGAAAATGGACAGGATCACAAAGCTGACAAGCGACAGAGCCGCTGATGCGCCGTATTTATTTTTGTTGAAGGCCAGGTAATACAGATAAGTCGAGATGGTGTGCGTCTGGTTGGCAGGCGCACCAGCTGTGATCGTGTTGACGATCGCAAACGAGTTGAAGACGTAGATCACGTTCAGAACGATGGTCACGTTAATAGACGGACGAAGCAGAGGAAGCGTGATCTTGAAGAGCTTATCCCAGAAGTTCGCGCCGTCAATGACAGCGGCTTCATAATAATCTTCCGAAATGCTCTGCAGGCCAGACAAAAGCGTGAACGTCATGAACGGAATGGTAACGACGATGCCGACAATGATCATCCAAGTGAAGGCACTGACAGGATCGCCGAGGTAGTTGATGGCCTTTTTGATCAGGCCGAGCTTCAGAAGCAGCGCATTGAGCGCGCCATACTCCGTGTTCAGAATGTATTTCCATGCGGCCGAAGTAATAAGCAGCGATGTTGCCCACGGCAGGAGCAAAACAGTCCGGTGGAATGCGCGGCCCTTGAATTTTTCGTTGAGAACGAGTGCCAAAATAATACTCAGCACGATACTGATCCCGACGATAGCGACGGTCCAGATGGCAGTATTGAGTATGACACGGCCAAAAACCTTCTGACGGAACAGGTATTGGAAGTTTTCAAGTGTGCCGAACTCCTTAAGAAGGTTGGCAGGCGAAATTTTGCTGAACGCCATGCGGAAGACTTCCAGCACGGGCATCAAAACGAACAGGATCAGAAGGATCAGGCAGGGAGCCAGCCATAAGTAGGCATCCATCCCGGCAAGCCGTCCTTTTACGAGTCTGTGCGTGCGATTCTTTTCTTTCAAGTTCAATTTCCCCCTTGCGAGAAAGAGTGCCCGGCCGGAGCGGGGCGGATACGGCTGTCCGGCGGGCGGCCAGCGGAAAGCGGCGGAGGGGCGGCTCCCCTCCACCGCGTAATGGGTTTAAACGAGCAGAGCTTCTGCGCGATGATCAGCCGATCTCGGCCTGCGTCGCGTCAAGCGCTTCCTTTGCGGTCATGTTGCCCGCAAACATTTCCTGTTCGTTGGCGATCAGGTTGGCCATGACATCTCTCCAGTCGACAAGGTTTCTGGCGTAGAACTTTGCGCCGGCCAGAATGTCAATGTAGGCAGCCTGCTCGGGCGCGATCTCAGCCAGACGCTTTGCGCCGGACTGGGTGGAGGGCAGAAGGCCTTCGTTGATCATGAACTGGACATAGCGGTCTGCATCAAAGAAGAAGTCGAGGAACTTCTTGATGGCTTCCTTCTTTTCGGGGCTGTCTTCGCCGCCCTTGGCGCTGCCGTTGAACATCATCAGGCCGTCCTGTACGCCCAGCGTGGAGGAGGAAGAGCAGTTTGCATCATTGTAGGGGATCTCGCCGATGAGCATCTCGGTGTCCGGATACAGAGCCGGGAAGAAGCAAGCGGTCACGAGCATGGCCATCTTGTTTTCAGCAAACAGCTTCTGCATATCGTCGCGGGTCTCCATGGACGGGTTCTTGTTGGTCCAGCCGTTTTCATACAGCTTGTAGGCCCATTCGTAGCCTTCCACGTTGGCGTCACAGTTGATGGTATAGTTGAAGTCGTCGTCGACGTAGCCGCCGCCGTTGCTCCAGCCGTAATAGGCTACCATGGTCTGGCCTTCCGTGGTGGTGGCGTCAATGCCCCAAGCATAAACGTCGCCATTGTAGAAGTCGTTGATCTTCTGGCAGGCTTCTTCTACCTCGGTCCAGGTCTTGGGCGGGTTCTCAATGCCGACCTCTTTGAAGATCTTGGCGTTGCAGTACAGTGCGCGGACGGAAGCGAGATACGGAACGGCATAGACCTCGCCGTCGTCGATATCGCGGTTGTTATCGAGGAAGGAGGGGTAGAAGTCTGCCTGAAGCTCTTCGGAGACGATGTCCTTGACATTGTACAGCAGACCATCCGGGACATATTCGGAAGCGGAACCGCCGTTATAGATGTCGGGAGCCTGACCAGCGCCGACAAGGGCAGTGGCGCGGGAGCTGATGTTGTCCCAGCCGACGATCTCAAGGTTGACCTTGATGCCGGGGTTGGCCGCTTCAAAGTCAGCACAAACCTGCTTCAGATAGGGCTCGGTCTTGTCAGAATACTGTGCGCCCAGGAAATTGATGACGATGTCTTCGCCGGAGGCAGCGGGTGCTTCTTCTGTGGTCTGTTCGGCTTCTGTTTCAGTTTCTGCCGGGGTGGGTTCGGCCGTTGTGGTCGTTTCCTGCTTGGCACAGGCCGTGAACAGGGAAAGGACCATCATAAGTGCGAGGAACAGTGCAAGTACTTTCTTCATTGTCGTTTCTCCTTTTTATTGTTTTATTTACGCGGCACGATCAGCACCGGATAAACCTGCGAATATGCTGATGATCAGCGCTGCAGCTCAGCGAGCAGCTTCGTGCCCTCGCTGATGATGCGCTCGGCCACGCCGGCCTTGAACGGCGAGCTTCTGGCCTCATAGCCGCCCTCATCATAGGCGTCCTGCATGGGGAAGTAGCCGTCGCTGCCGTTGGTCAGGCAGGTGGGGAGCACCAGTGTCCAGCCGGGAGCCTGCTTCAGCGCGCGGCCAATGCCGGTGAACGGCTCGCCGGGGATGCCGATCATGGCGATGGGACCGATGGCGACGCCGGAAAGCTTCATGTCGAAATGCTCCGGCCCGTCCGCCAGCTTCAGCATCCGTTCTGCCTCAGCGACAACGGTCGTGAGCATCATGCCCTCATAGGGGATATCGCAGTCGCGGCCAGCCTGATGCAATTCTTCGATGCGGCGCGCTTCGGGAAGCTGCTCGGGCGACGGCATATTGGAAGGGATCTGGATCGTTTTCTGCAAGGCCTTCAGCGTGTCTACGTCCAGATAGGTGACCTTGTCAAAGACCTGAAGCACAGCCCCGGCGACCACATTGCCCATGTGCCGGGCATGGCCGTAGCCGCGGGAGACGTCGTCGAAGTCCACAAACATGTCATTGAAATCACCGGCAGTGGGATGGACATTTACGTGGTTGACATCGCCCTGTGCGCCATTGAAGAAAATGCAGCGCACGTTATCCAACGATTTTTCCAGTCTCCGGCGAAGGAAGCCCGGCCAGTCCGCAGAGATCAGCTCGCCGCCGATGGTGTCGGGATGGTCGCCAAAATTGACCAGCACAAGGCTGTCGGCTCCCTCCCGGTCAAAGCGCAGCACGTTGACACGTTCGTCCACTTCGCCAATGGGCGCAACAATATCAGGGTTGTTGACGCCGGGATTGGTTTTAACGCTGCCGTCTTTCATCCGGAAACGGCGGATAAAGGCAATGTTCGGCGCGGAGCCGACGCCGTAGCCCATTCGAGCCGGTTTGCAGTCGGCCAGCGCATAGCACGCGGCGTCTGCCGCACGGCGCAGGACGAGTTCATAATATTCGCGCTCGAGCGGATCGGCCGAATCTCTGACGAGGCACGGGCCGGTGTGCGTATGCGTCGCATGCAGGTAAACGGCTTCGACCGGAAGGCCGGTTTTCTCTGCAACATAGGCCCGGATGGGATCAGCCTCCGGTGTGGGGATGCCGCAGTGGTCCATGCTCAAAAGCACCAGACGCGTCTGACCGCATGTGAGGGCCAGAGCACTCAGTTCCAGTTCGTCGCGCACACCCTTTACAAACCGGGGCTTATAGTATCCGGTGATGCCGATACCCATCATGGGTGTAACGTTGACACGTGCAAAACCTGCTTGCAAAGTGTTCATGCTGTTGGTATCCTTTCTGAACTGACGATAATAAGATAATTAATTACGAATACGGAAATAATGAAGCTGAAGCAAATGAAAGAATGATAAAAATGAACGATTTCGAGAGCCACTTTGTGGGTTCCTTTTTCTGAATTTTACACGCTCTTTTCGAAACTGTCAATTGCATTTATGACGATTTTTGAAGTTTTGTAGATATTGCACAAGCTGTGCTTGCGTGTTTTAAACACATTAACTACGAAAACGAAAATAATTGCGTGGGAAAGCGGAGATTTCATGAAATACAAGCCGGAAATGCTTGCCGAACCGAAAAAAATATGGTACGATGAAAAAAAGAACGCATGGCGTTCCAAAGCGCGGGAGGAAAAACATGGCCATTACCAACCGGGAAAACCGACGGTATATTCTTCTGAATTTGGTGCATCATTTTGGGCCAATCAGCCGAAAAAAGCTGATTTATCTGACAGATTACCGGCCAGCCAGCGTTTCAGAGCTGACCAAGGAGCTGCTGGAGGAAGGGCTGTTGGTGGAGACCGGACATTTTTCCACCGGCCACGGGCGCAAGCGTGTACTGCTGGATATCAATAAGGATCGCCTCTGCGCCATTGGTATCGGCTTTTCTGCCGCCAGTGTCACATATATCGTTGCGCAGTTCAACGGCGTGATTCTGCAGAGGCTGGAGACACAGATGCCGGCGGAGATGTCCAAGCAGGAACTGGAAGACGAGATACTCCGTCAGACAAAAACACTCATTGCAGAATTTCCGGAGAAAGAGGTTGTCGGAATTGGACTGTCCGAGCCGCTGTACCATCTCCTGAGCTACTGGAATGAATCGATCCTCGATCTTGCCTATACGCATTTCAATGACTGGATCCGCGGCGCTCTGCGGCAGCGCATGGAGCAGGAGATGCACCTGCATGTCGACACGTTCAGCGCTGTGACGCTCCCGGCGCTGGCCGAGCAGCGGTTCGGCGTGGCAAAGGGCGTCAACAATTTCTTCTGCGTGGAGCTTTCAAACGGCATCGGCTGCTCCATTTTCTGCAACGGCCGCGTCGTTTCCGGGGCGAACGGCGTCGCCGGTGAGCTGGGACATACGGTCGTGGATACGATCGAGCCGGACGCCGCCCCCTGCTACTGCGGAAAGCCCGGCTGCGTGGAGCAGCGCGCGTCCTTCCCGGCGCTGGAGCAGAACATCCGCGCCGCGCTGGACAGGGGCGTGTCGTCCCTGCTGCAAACGGGCTATCAGCAAGACAAGCCGCTGAGTGTGCAGCAGATCCGCGAGGCACTCGATCACGGGGACCGGCTGTGCCGGCACTATGTCGGCCTGATGGCGCAGCGGCTCGGCATTGCGATCGCCAACGCGGTCAATCTGCTCAACCCGGAGCTGGTCGTGCTCTATGGCTTCATGGTGGAGCTGGGCGACTTTTTTCTGGAGCGGCTGGAAACGGCGATCCGTGAGAATACGCTGGTGCTCTCCAATCAGTTTGCGATCCGCGTATCCCGCTCGCTGGAGCAGATCCTGCCGCTGGGCGCGATCGGCGAGCTGTTTTCCTCCTACCTGAAGATCAACGAGTACCAGTGGATCTACGATCTTCAGGCGTCGGAGCTGGATATGGATGCGGAGGCGGACAGCGACACGGAAAATGATCAGCAGGAGGAGACAGAATGATGAAAAAACGCTATCAGATCATCCGCACGGCCGGACAGCCGGATTGGGCGGCCGCGCCGCGGGCGCAGATCGACCAGCTGCTCTGGACGCCGCAGACACGGATCACGGCCTATGCCCAGCTGGTCTGCGGAGACGACCGGCTGTTTGTCCATCTGCACGCGGACGAGGACGCAATCCGCGCGGAGGAAACGGACCTGCTGGCTCAGCCGTGTCAGGACAGCTGCCTGGAGTTTTTCCTCAGCCCGGCGGAGGACGACGCGCGTTATCTGAATATCGAAATGAACCCGAACTGCTGCCTGTATCTCGGGATCGGCACAGGCCGGGACGATCTGGTCCGGCTGCTGCCGGCACGGGGGAGCGGCGCGCTGGATGCCCGCTGCACGCGCGGCGAGACGGGCTGGGATCTGTATTATGCGCTGCCGTTTTCCCTGCTGCGGCTGTTTTTCCCGGCCTTCCGTCCGGATGGGATCATGCGGGGGAACTTCTATAAGTGCGGCGACCTGACACAGCAGGAGCATTATCTGTCATGGAACCGCGTCGCGTGCGCGGAGCCGGACTTCCACCGGCCGGAATTTTTCGGTGAACTCATGTTTACCTGAACCGGTTTGTCAAACAAAACAGGGCTGTAGCGGTTTATCATTCCGCTGCAGCCCTGTTTTTAATAGTCCAATTTCAATACATAAGCGTGAAGTGGTGCTGCGGTCAGAATATTTGGCCGCAGTATCGTTTTAATGAGTTCTTGCTTCCATATCCATGAAATCGTGGAGTGCATCAAGAAGATGAATGGAATTGAGCTGAGATTCGGTGCAGTGCGCTGCAAACTGCATAAGGCTGGGCTTGTTGTTGGAAAACGGCGCAGTGATTGCGACCGTCACCCATCTGTCAGCGTGTCGCTCCTGTCTTAGCAGTCCGTAAGCATAGGGATTTCGTTCAGGACCCTGTTTTTCGTACAGTATGTATCGGAATGTAAATGATTGTGAGGTTAGGCTATTGCACTTCTTATCTTGGTTTTTCACTGCCCCATTATTGCAGATGGGAGTACCATCTTTCAAGCTGTGCTGCTGATCCGAAATTCTCTTATTTCGCATAGTTTTCCATGCGGGTGCCCATTTCGTACATGTGTGTTGTCGCGTAAAGCAGAGTGAGATCTTTTGAGTCTCTGGGATTATACCCAGTGCGCTCATAAATGCGGTTCAGTTGCGTCTGAACTGTATTTTTATGGATAAATAATTCTTCAGCTGTCCGTGCGATGGAGCGGTTGTTTTCTACATAGCTCCGCAGTAGATGGATACTGGCGCTGATTTGGTTGTCTGACGTGAAATTTCGGTAAACACTATTGAAGATCTGCTGACGGATTGGTTTATTGACACTGGAAATCAGCAGCTTGAAGTCAAAGGAGCTAAACAGACAGATGGTTTTATCCGGAGATTCTTCTGCTGTTTTGCATGCGAGCTTTGCGGCCTCATAGGTCAGACGAGCCTCATCCCGATTGTGAAAGGGCATCCCAACGCCAATGATCAGGCATACCCGATAGTCCTCCTGCACATTTCTCTGCATCTGCGTCATCAGCTTCTCTACCCGGGAAAAATCTTCTGTGTTCAGGAGTATGACGATTTCATTCCCTAGCAGAGCCACAACGTGTTGCTTGTCGATTGTCCGAAGCTGTGCTGCAAGGCTCTGCTGCAGCTGAATCAAGAAATCATCCATGTTATCAATGTGTGTATCAGAACTCGCACGCACAACGGCCAAAGAGCGCGGCAAATCAATATTGATGTTCAGTGAGCTGGCGCGAATCTCAAACTCATCTGCGTCAAGATAAGGCGTTTGAAAAATCCAGTCATACACGAAACTGTTGAGGATCTGACGCCGGTTGCCTGCTTCCTTTTCGCGAACCAGATCGACAAGCTGCTGCTGGACCAGAGACTGAATAATCCTGCCGAAAATCTTGATGTCTTCCGGATTCCCGGTAATACCAACTGAGGCAATGGCAGTGCCTTCAAAGCGGATAGGAAAATTGATGCCCGGCAGAAAACCTTTGCCGTCGATCTCGTTGTAGACAATGTGCATTTCCTGATTGTTTTCAATCATTTCCTTCACATCTGGATTGAAATGGCCAAGTCTGCTTTTTTGGCTTGCCGCAATGATCACGCCATTATGGTTCGCAATCACGACATCGAAGCCAATCAGGGACGAGACGCTCTGCACAATGCTTTGTAGACTTTTTGTGGAAAACAACTTTTCGATTTTGACAACAGAAGTATTGTTCTGCATATAAACATCTCATTTCCTCTAAGAAATTCTCTTTATTATAGTTTATTTCAAGACAACTTTCTTGTCAAGACAGACAGACCTTCAAAATGGTTTCTGTAACATATATACATGGCGAATGATAGCTCTTGCGACATTGCTCTTCTGGCTGCTCGGGGTTAGTATAAATAAAAAGCGGGGAGAAGCGTGAGTAATATGCCGTATTCCAACAGAGAACTGACAAATCGGGTCAATATCTGGCTGTCAAAGATCCGCCGGGAGAAGCCGCATTCTTATCCATGTAATATCCCACTTTCTTTGGAAACCTGCGATGCAGAACACTCTGAGCTGACGTTTCGCTTTGAGGCCAGAGATGATATGGAGAACCCGTGGGGTGTGACGCATGGCGGCGTTTTGGCAACTGCAATGGATTTGGCCATGGGCGCTGCAGCGCGAACGGTTCTCGATCAGGCAGACACACCGACAGTGAATATGAACATCGGCTACCTACGTCCGGTGCCGCTGCATACCAGTGTCCTGATTCATGTGTGCGTTCTGCATGGAGGAAAGCATCTTGCAACGCTACATGCAACTGCGTATCTGGACGGCGAGGAGCATCCCTGCGTCAGTGCAGAGGGCGTGTATTTTATGAAGAACAAGCCGCTGATTTTGGAGGAAGTGTAAGCGGCGTCTTCTTTATTGGCTTTTCAACCAGTAAAATCCATTTTAAATAAAACTTAGGAGGTCTGAATTTTGAAACTGGAAGAACTCAAAAAAATGGCTGTTATCGGCGCTGGTGACATGGGCCACGGCATCGCGCAGGTTGCGTTGATGGCAGGCTATGATGTAAACCTCTGTGATATTAAGCAGGAGTTCGTGGAACGCGGCATTTCCCGAATCTACGCGAGCCTGGACAAGCTGCAGGAGAAAGGCAAAGTTTCTGCCGAGCAGGTTTCTGCCATCAAAAACGGAATGTTGAACGGCTATACCTCAATTGCAGAAGCCTGCGCAGATGTTGATTTTATTATGGAGGTTGTTCCTGAGAGAATGGACATCAAGCTTCCTACGCTTGCCGCAATCGATGCTGCAGCGCCTGCGCACGCTGTCATTGGCTCTAATACCTCCACAATGAGCATCACAAAGCTGGCAACTGCAACCAAGCGTCCGGATAAAGTCTTCGGCATGCACTACTTCAATCCTGTTGTGCTTATGCGTCTGGTTGAAGTTATCCGCGGCGATAAGACCTCTGACGAAAGTATCCAGTTTGCTTTGGATTACGTGAAAAAGCTCGGAAAAACTCTGGTATATGCGAAGAAGGATACACCGGGCTTTATTGCCAACCGCATCGCCGCGCCCGTGATTGTCTACAATGGTTTGATGCTGGACGTCGAAGGCTTTGACCCTGCTGACATTGACACATCCATGATGAAAATCGGACAGAAGATGGGGCCGATGGAGTTGGCCGACTACTCCGGCGTAGATGTTATGGCTGCCTGCCTGGATTACTATCATGAGCATCTTGACCCGGAATACGGTGCGTCCAAAGCGATGAAGCATCTGCTTGAGAACAAGCACTTTGGGCGCAAGAGCGGGCAGGGTTATTACACTTGGCCGGTCAAGGGACGTCCTTTGATTGATGAAAGCAAATATACCGGTAAATATGACACAGATATCCCATTCTTTATTCAGGCCAATGAAGCAACTAAGCTCTACGAAGCAGGCGTCTGCTCTTTGGAAGAGTGTGATATCGCTATGGAATACGGATATAATACCGCTGGCCCAATCGGTTATATTCAAAATTTTGATCCGGCCTGCGTAGCGGGCAAGCTCCAGGAAATTTCTGAAAAATTTGGCTATAAGATTTTTGCCCCGACCGAAACCATTCGGACGGGAGCGTATAAAGAAAGAAGGGGAATGTGATATGGATTCTGTTGTAATTGTTTCTGGTGCCAGAACAGCTGTTGGCAAGTTCGGCGGATCCTTGAAGGAATTTGAAGCCTCCGACCTTGGCTCTTTTGCAATCAAAGCTGCAGTGGAGCGTGCTGGCATTGCTCCGGCTGATGTTGACGAGGTTGTCATGGGCTGCGTTGCTACCGCTGCGGAGAACGCTTTTATGGCAAGACTTTGCTCTGTCAAGGCAGGGATCCCCTATGAAGCAGGCGCACTAACAGTGAACCGGCTTTGCTCCTCGGGCCTTCAAGCCATCGTGACCGGCGCAATGGAAATTAACTGTGGTTTTGCAGATATTGTCGTTGCTGGCGGTGCAGAAAGCATGAATAATATCCCTTACTATGTCCGTAAGGCGCGTTTTGGCTATCGTATGGGACACGGCGAGTTTGAAGACGGCCTGGTTACGGCACTGTCCGACCCATTCACCCGTGACCACATGGGTATTACCGCAGAAAACATTGCTGCAAAATACGGCATTACCCGCGAAGAACAGGATATCTATGCTGCCAACAGTCAGAAGAAGGCTGCCGCTGCGCGTGATGCAGGTAAGTTTAAGGACGAAATCGTTCCTGTCACCTATCACATCAACAAAAAAACAACTGCTATTTTTGACACTGATGAGTACATCCGTGACAATACAACTTTGGAATCTCTGGCGAAGTTGAAGCCGGCTTTCCGTAAAGACGGCACCGTTACCGCTGGTAATGCTTCCGGCATCAACGATGCGGGTGCAGCGGTCGTGCTGATGAAAGAGTCTGAGGCGCGTAAGCGCGGTTTGAGGCCGATTGTCCGTGTTGTTGATGCGGCTGTGGCCGGTGTAGATCCCGCAATCATGGGGACCGGGCCCATTCCCTCAACCAAGAAGCTACTTGCAAAAACTGGTCTTTCTGTGGATGACGTGGGTTTGTATGAATTGAATGAAGCTTTTGCAGCACAGGCAATCTGCTGCATCCGTGAGTTGGGTCTGGATCCCGAAAAGGTCAATGTAAATGGCAGCGGCATCTCTATTGGCCATCCCATCGGCGCAACCGGTGCAATGATTACCGTAAAGCTGATGAACGAGATGGTCCGCCGTCAGGAACGCTACGGTATTGCTACGCTTTGTATCGGCGGAGGTCAGGGCCTATCTGTTCTTTTTGAGCTGTACGAATAAGCATATCGTTTCAAGGCAGCGCTTCATCGGCTATTTCCCCTGGAGCGCTGCTCCTTACTATGATAAATGAAAAACTGGAGAGCATTATATGAAAAAAGTAAATTTTGTCTCCCCCAAGGAAGCAATTTCCATGATCTCCGACGGGAGCACCATCTGCACAATCGGGATGTCGATGGTTTCTGCCAGTGAAAGTATTCTCAAGGAAATTGAGCGAAGCTTTCTCGAAGAAGGTCACCCGCGCGATCTGACGCTGGTCCATACCTGTGGCCAGGCTGCAATGAAAAAGCCTTTTGGCATCCAGCACTTGGCGCATGAGGGCTTGTTGAAGCGCATCATCGGCGGCCACTGGGGGCAGTCCAATCATATTATGGAGCTGATTTCATCCAACAAAGTTGAAGCGTTCAACTTGCCGCAGGGACAGATGGCAAATATGTTCCACAGCATGGCGCTGCGTGAGCCGGGAAAACTCAGCAAAGTTGGCCTCGGCACTTACATTGATCCGCGTCTGGAAGGCGGCAAGATGAATCAGCGCACCAAGGAGTGTGGTTACGACGTAGTGGATATCGTGAACGTCTGCGGTGAAGAATATATCCGCTACAAACCGATTGCTTTGGATACACTGATCATTCGCGGCACATGCGCCGACGAGAACGGCAACATCTCTACTGAGGAAGAAGCCATGCTGTTGGAAGTGTTGCCTGCTGTCATGGCGACTAAACGATATGGTGGAAGAGTGATTGCGCAGGTCAAACGCGTTGCGAAAGCAGGCTCCATGAATCCCAAGAATGTCACGGTGCCGGGCGTTTTTGTTGACGCGGTTGTTGTTTGTCCGGATCCTTACCACGATCATCGCCAGACCTATTCCTGGTATTTTGATCCTGCCTACAGTGGTCAGGCAAAGGCACCACAGTCAGCAACGGAAGCCAGGCCTAACAGCATCCGCAAATTTATTGCCCGTCGTGCAGTTGTAGAGCTGGAGCCGGATATGATTATCAACATTGGAACTGGAATCCCCAACGACGAAATTGGATCGATTATTGCCGAAGAAGAGATGTCCGACGATGTGGTTATCACCGTCGAGTCTGGAATCTACGGCGGCATTCCTGCAGAAACCATCGACTTTGGCATTTCCCTGAATGCAGACGCGCTTGTGCAGCATGATCGTCAATTCGAGTTCTACAACGGTGCGGGAATTGATTGCACCTTTATGGGGGCCGGCGAAATGGACGCTGACGGAAACGTCAATGCCACGCGTATGGGCGACAAGGCCCCCGGCGCAGGCGGCTTCATCGATATTACCGCTACAGCCAAAATGGTTGTGTTCTGCTCCACCTTCACGGGTGGAGGACTCAAGGCTGACTTTGATGATGAAGGTGTGCATATTCGCACCGAGGGGAAATTCAAGAAACTTGTCAATAAGGTGCAACAGGTCTCTTATTGTGGGAAGATTGCACGCAAAAACGGACAAAGAATGATCTATGTCACGGAACGTGCTGTCTTTGAGATGACGGATGACGGCCCTATGCTCATTGAACTTGCGAAAGGTGTGGATTTGCAGAAAGATATTCTCGATCAGATGGAATTCCGTCCTCTCATCAGTGAACATTTGAAATATACCGATACCGGCCTGTATCACAGCGGCAGCGTCGGCATCCGCGCCCAGATTTTACGCAAGGAGGGGTAAGCTATGCAGAGGATTCGTATTCATCATATCGGAATTGTCCTGCCTGAACGTGAGCGAGCAGAACGGTTTATGGAGATCTTCAATTTTAAAGTGGATCGCGAAGAGTATGTCGAGGCTTATCATGCTCAGTGTATTTTCACCGAGCATAACGAGCATGAGTGCTCGCTGGAATTCATAATCCCTACAGAAGGCGTTCTGACGCGTTATAATGATGGGAAAGGCGGTCTGCACCATATCGCCCTCGAGGTTGATGATGTGGAAAAGGTTCGCAGGGAATATGAAGAAAAAGGCCTGCAAATGCTGGAGAAAGCTGCTGTTCCCGGGGCTTGTGGAATCATCGTTAACTTTTTACGTCCGAAGTTTGGCGCAGGAATTCTTGTTGAGTTCGTAGAGCGCTTGTCCGCCGAGAGCATCTAAGCGGGGCCTGGGACTTCATTACAGGTACATAAAAAGCCGCAGTTGACTTGCACTTTTACAGAGTCGAGCAACTGCGGCTTTATCTATTCAAAAGAAACTGCATAGCATAAAAAAGATAATTCCATGTTGGCATTTGGCCGTAGAATCCGTTAGAATAAAAAAGACTTTTATAAAGGCGATGGGCCGTGAATTTCACGTATGCAGAAAATGATTTCGACCGAGCTCCGCAGGAAAAGCACCGGTAGGAAGCGGAACCGTGCTGATTGCCGACAGAAAGGAAAGAAAACCATGGCAGAAACAAACACCTCCGTACAATCACTCGATCGGGCACTGGATATTCTGGAGGCGCTTTCACAGACACCGCAGGGCATGACCCTGTCCGCACTCTCCGCCGCAGTCGGCCTCCATATCAGCACCACGTACCGACTCGTCAGCGCACTGGCAGCACGCGGATACACAACGAAGGATCTTCTCAGCGGGAAATACCGCTTGACTCTGCGACTGTTTGCCGTTGGAAGCCGTGTCTCTAGTGTGCTTCAAATTCTGGAGGCCGCGCGGCCGCTCCTAGATGAGTTTGCAGGGACCACCGGTGAGGCTGTGCACCTTGTCCAGCGCGAGGGCGATGAAGTTACGTATCTCTACAAAGCTGAGCCGTTTGTGTCTACTGTGCGTATGTCTTCCTGTGTTGGCATGCATAATCCGATGTACTGCACCGGCGTTGGAAAAAGCATTCTTGCATTGCTGCCAGAGCAGGAGGTCCGTGCGATCTGGAGCCGGACAAAGCCGGTTCCGTACACACCCACGACCATCGTGACGCTCTCCGCGCTGGAGCAGGAGCTGGCCTCAATCCGAGAACAGGGCTATGCGCTGGACCGCGAAGAGCATGAGCCGGGCGTTTGCTGTGTGGCCGTCGCCATCCGGGACGACAGCGGCAATCCTGTTGCCGCTATCAGCATTTCTGCGCCGACAGAGCGTCTGACCGAAGCTGTCATACACTCGGCGCTTCCGCAGCTGGAAGCTATAGCCGGGCAAATCAGCGCATTACTTGGGGCAGTTGATGCTGGCACTTGACATTCCAGCGAGGGTGTGGTATATCTTTTTTCGAGAAGTTTCATGATGTGATAATAATTTTCACATTATGAAAACATAGAGACCGCACGGAAACGGAGGAAAAAGTATGAAAATCGAGAAAGTCGAACTGTTCCGAGTCCCGCCGCGCTGGCTTTTTCTGAAGATGACGACCTCGTCCGGCCTGACCGGCTGGGGTGAGCCAATTGTTGAGGGTAAAGCTCAGTCTGTTGAGGCCTGTGTGCGCGAACTGACAGAGCAGCTTATTGGAAAGGATGCCGGTCAGATTGAGGATGCCTTCCAGATGCTCTATCGCGGTGGCTTCTATCGTGGTGGCCCCATTCTGACAAGTGCAATCTCCGGTTTGGAACAGGCCATGTGGGACATCAAGGGCAAGGCGCTGGGGGTTCCTGTTCATGAGTTGCTGGGCGGCAAGGTGCGCGACCAAATCGAGGTCTATCGCTGGATCGGAGGCGATCATCCCCGCAATACGGCTGAAGAAGCGAAGATTGCCATATCGCAGGGCTACCGCGCCGTCAAAATGAATGGGACGGACGAGCTTCGTTGGATCGACACCTATGACAAACTGGACGCGACGGTGCAGCGTGTTGCTGCTGTGCGGGAACTCGATCCCGATATGCGCATTGCCGTCGATTTCCACGGCCGTGTCCACAGGTCCATGGCAAAGGTGCTGATGCATGAGCTGGAGCCTTACCGACTGATGTTCGTGGAAGAACCTGTTCTGTGTGAAAACGAAGAATGCTTCCCGGAGCTGGCACGCTCCTGCCATATTCCCATTGCGACCGGCGAGCGGAATTTCACCCGTTGGGGCTTCAAGAACATTTTGACAAAGGGTGGCATCGATATTGTGCAGCCGGACGTTAGCCACTGCGGCGGCATTCTGGAGGCGCGAAAGATTGCAGCTATGGCGGAAGCCTTCGATGTGTCTGTCGCGCTGCATTGCCCGCTTGGCCCTATTGCGCTAGCCGCCTGCCTGCAGGTCGATTTCTGCACGCCGAATGCGTTTATTCAGGAGCAGAGTGCAGGTATTCACTACAACCAGACCTATGATCCCTTGAAATACCTGAAAAACCCGGAGGTCTTCCATTTTGAAAACGGTGTCTGCCGACGGCTGACTGGGCCGGGCCTTGGAATTCAGGTTGATGAAGAGTATGTACGCGAGATGGCCAAGGAAGGTCACAACTGGCACAATCCGATCTGGCGTGACAGCGACGGAACGGTTGCGGAATGGTGAGAAACGCATAAATGCAGGCAGAAGCATAGTGATGTGTTTGCGTGCGGAGGCGGTCCGGTGGGCTTCGTTAAGATAATCAATCTACCCCCGACTATTGGTTTGACTTCTGCCGCACAGAGTGCTTCTCAGTTTTGCAGTATGAATATGGTGGTGTTTACAGGTGCGTCGAAACGACGAACTGTGCCTGACCACGTACAGAAAGAAGGTTTTTCCTTGGGAAATGAACAAATCTATGACATGATCCGTCAAACACGGATCGTTGCGATTGTCCGGGGACTTGACGGACATTTCACGGAGCTCGCGCAGGCGCTGTATGATGGCGGTATTCGCGCAATGGAAGTGACCTTTCGTCTCGGAAGCCCGGATGAGTTTTATAAAACTGCTGATTCCATTCACGAGATTCGTGCGGCAATGGGTGACCGGATGGCCGTCGGTGCAGGAACGGTCACGAGCCAGGAACTTGTGCAGCTTGCGCATGATGCGGGCGCACAGTTCATCGTTTCCCCAGACACGAACATCGAGGTCATCCGCGCAACGAAGGCGCTCGGAATGCTCTCCATGCCTGGGGCCATGACGCCGTCGGAGATGCGCATTGCCTACGACGCAGGGGCGGATTTTGTAAAGGTATTCCCTGCCGGTGTTCTTGGTGCGGAGTATATCAAGGCAATTCGCGGGCCGATGGGTCATATTCCGATGTTAGCCGTCGGTGGTGTTGGCGAAAAAAATGTCGCTGAATTTATCAAGGCAGGCTGTGTCGGTGCGGGTGTCGGCGGAAAGCTGGTCAACAAGGAATGGATTGAAGCCGGTGCATGGGATAAGATTGTCGCGCTGGCCCGTACACTGTGCGAAAATGCACAGGTGTAAGGCAGGAGGAAAAGGTATATGAAAAAAGTGATCACCTTTGGTGAAATCATGATGCGTTTGAATCCGGAAGGTTACCGGCGTTTCGTTCAGGCGGATCGATTTGAAGCAAGCTATGCGGGCGGAGAAGCAAACGTTGCTGTGGGCCTCGCTCAGCTCGGCATGGATGCCGCGTTTGTCAGCAAGGTTCCGACGCATGAAATCGGACAGTGCGCCGTCAACGAGCTGCGCCGGTTCGGCGTGGATACAAGCTTGATTCTGCGTGGCGGCGACCGCCTCGGCCTCTATTATGTCGAAAAAGGGGCTTCTCAGCGCGCTTCCAAGGTCATCTACGACCGTGCTGGTTCTGCCATTGCCAAGGCAGGCGTGTCGGAATTCGATTGGGATACAATCTTTGAAAACGCAGCGTGGTTCCATTGGACTGGCATTACCCCGGCACTTGGCGGCGAACTGCCGGATATCTGCTTGGAAGCATGCAAAGCTGCGAAGGCGCATGGCGTTACCATTTCCTGTGATCTGAATTTCCGCAAAAAACTCTGGACCAGCGCGCAGGCAAACGTTGTCATGTCAAAGCTCATGCCCTATGTGGATGTCTGCATCGCCAATGAGGAGGACGCCAAAGATGTATTTGGTATCGAGGCAGCTGGTACTGACATCGCAGCCGGAAAACTGAGCCGCGAGGGCTACCGCTCCGTTGCTGAGCAGCTTTGTGCGCGTTTCGGATTCAAGGCTGTTGCCATCACGCTGCGTGGCTCAATTTCTGCCAGTGACAACGATTGGGCAGCAATGCTGTATTCCGACGGAGAGGCGTATTTCTCCCCAACATACCATATCCGTATCGTTGACCGTGTCGGCGGCGGAGATTCTTTCGGCGCGGGCCTCATCTACGCTATGCTGAATGGAAAGAACCTGCAAGACACTGTCAACTTCGCTGTCGCCGCCTCCTGCCTCAAGCACAGCATCGAGCATGATTTCGATCTGGTCAGCAGTTTTGAGGTGGAAGCACTGGCCGCTGGAAACGCTTCTGGCAGAGTGCAGCGCTGATATCTGCTGCTTTCCGCCGCATTTCAGCTTTAAAGGGGGCTGCCAATGAAAGGCAGGCCCCTTTTTGTATAAAGAAAACCACCGGCACAGCCGGTGGTTATGATTTGTAATTTTTTCAAAAAACGCATTGGAGGCAGAAGATGAGGCGAATTATATGCTATGGAGATTCCAATACATGGGGTTATATCCCGGCAGACGGCCGACGCTACCCGGCGGATGTCCGCTGGACAGGTGTTGCAGCCAAGCTGCTCGGTGACGGCTATTCCATCGTTGAGGAAGGTTTGAATGGTAGAACGACAAGCTTTGATGATTACTACGTTAACTGCAGAAATGGCCGGAAGGGGCTTGGGTATGCACTCTGTGCCCATGCTCCAATCGACCTGATCGTCGTAAGCCTTGGGACCAACGACCTCAAATACACAGGAGCAGTTGGTTCCTATAAAGGGTTGGACGAGCTGCTGCGCCTGATCGAGCACGCAGACGGCTGCTATCCGGCAGCAGACTGCAGTATTTTTCCAAACGGCGTCAAAATCCTTGTCATCTCGCCAATTCATCTCTATCCGGATATTGCTACGCTGCGTCCGGAAGTGGGCTTTTACAACAAATACGAGGAATCTTTGAAATTTGCAGAATATTTTGCGCGGATCGCCGCAGCGCACGGCGCGGAGTTTCTGGACGCGGCTGCGTATGCAGAGCCGTCTGTGAAGGACTGCGTCCATATGGAACCGGCATCGCATCTGGCACTCGGAACGGCAATCGCGAAGAAAATCCGGACGATCTTTGAAGGAGAAGCATTATGAGCCGTACAGTTGTTTGCTATGGTGTTTCAAATACATGGAGCTAGCTGGGCCGCGGCGTGCGATTTGATGAGAAAACGCGCCGGACAGGGCGTTTGCAAATGCTGCTCGGCGAGGAATACCGCGTCGCAGAGTGCGGCATGAATGCCCGGACGGCCTCGTTCGACGATCCGTTCCGGGACTATCTGAATGGGCGCAATGGCCTTGCGCATTGCATGGTTGCGGCAAGACCGGCCGATTTGCTGATTATCAGGTTCAGGACAAACCAAGAATTCTGGTGATTTCCCTAACTGTATTACATGAAAAATTGACCGAAAATTTCTTGGGCATGAGATGAACGGGGAAATGGATGATTTACGGAAGTTTGCGGCAGTATATTGGGAAGGCTGTCCCAAATGGAAAGAACAGAAATATTTCTATTGAAAACGCTGTGAGGATTCGCATGAGCAAACGAATCATCACAGCGTGCTATTGGAAGCCGGTGAATGGGTTATATTTAAGATTGTTGAATTATTTTCAACGATTGGCTGTAGGCAGCTGTCATGCTATTTTAGCCGCATGGCTTCTAACGAGGCACAATACAGAAGCTTGAATTGCTGGTATTTCTTTTCGGCACGTTCAGAGATGCTTGGGGTATATACATTTTTAGTGCGTACGCATTTCTGTCCAGCTTCCGAGTAATCTGTATAGCACCCGTCTGCGGTAGCAGCAATTATGGCTGCACCAAGGCAAGCGGCTTCTGTTACCTCCGGGACGATAACTGGAAGACCAGTAATATCTGCTTGCAGCTGACACCAAATTGGGCTTTTTGCGCCGCCGCCTGTAGCAATGATATGATCGAGCGTTGTTCCGTTTGCTGCAATGCTATCACAGTTCTTGCGCAGCATGAACGCAACGCCCTCCATAACGGCGCGTGCCATATCGAATGCGTCATGCTCCTGCCGTAATCCCCAGAACATTCCGACCGCATCAGAATCAAATTCCGGCGCGTTTGTACCGACAAGATACGGAAGGAAAATCAATGCATTTTCGCTGCGTGAAGACAACACGCTGTTCAGCTCATCATAATCGACCGTGCCCATACAGGTGCGGCGGAACCATTCCAAACTGACACCACCGGATTCGGCAACCGGGAGCATGACATGGGTATCCGGCAAAAAGCCGTAATGCATAGCAATGCCGCTGCTGCGCGGCGCAGGCTCCTGTGACATGACAGCCAGAGCCATGACTGTGCCGGTCGAGAGCGTTACACCGCCGGGATGCACATTCCCGGTACCGATCATTCCGGCAAAATGGTCAAGCGTACCAACGTTTACAAGCGTCTGCGAAGAAAGACCGAGTGCCTGCGCAGCGGCTCCGGTCAGCGGGCCTGCAATCGTGCATGGTTCGACGAGCGGCGGAAGCTGCGATTCGGAAATCCCGATAGCATTGAGTATCTCCTGCCAATAGCATTTTTCGTAAATATCAAAGTAGAACGTAAATGTCGCAATGGACATATCCGCCAGCTTTTTCCCGGTAAGACGGAAAACGATGTAGTCCTTCAGCAGCATGAATGTTGCGGTGTTGGAAAAAACATCCGGGCGGTGTTTTCGCAGCCAGAGGATTTTTGTTGCGGGCCATGTGGGAAGCAGTGCCTGCTGACCTGTGACTTGCTCACAGCGTGAGGCATCAAACTGCGCAGCCAGTTCCCTGCATTCTTCGCTGGAACGCTCGTCCATCCACGAAATTGCGGGCATCAGCGTATGACCGGATGCGTCAATGCAGACAAGCGATTCTGCCTGACCTGTAAGCGCAATCTGATGGATTGATTGAACACCATATTTTTGTGTGAGTTGTGCAATCAGTGCAGCTAGTTTTTCAAAATAACATTCTGCGTCAAATTCCACAAAGCCGTTTTCACGCTGATAGTCTACGGGGCAGCTCATCTGGCCGATAAGCTGCATGGATGCGTCATAAATGGCTGCTTTCGTGTTTGTACTGCCAAGATCAATACCAAGATACATGTAGTTCCTCCTAAAAAGGCGCTGTGAAAGCAGCGCCTTTTGAATGACAAGCACAGGCTAAGACTTAGAACTCCCTCGCGTCGAGCTGGAGGGTGTAGTGGATGTCGTGGGCTTTTTCTTCGTCGGTGTACTTGCGGAGGGTGTTGATGGTCTGGCCGTCGTGGAACTTGCGGTCATTGACGTCCTCGGTCGTGCCCATGACGGTGACGTTCAGCTGACGGTGACGGGCGCGGACGTGATCCCAGTCGATGAAGTAGATGTGCGCGAACTCGCCGCCGTCGAGGACGCCGTCCTTGATGGTCATGGTCTCGCTGCGCCCGAAGAACACGGAGCGCAGGTGGCCGTCGGTGTTCATGCTGGTGAAGTCGCCCGGCTCATTGACGTAACGGCCGAACTGCGTATGGATGGGGCCGGGGTGACGGTACTGATGCTCCTCGGCGAAGTCGGGGATCATCTTGCGCATGATGTCGAGCAGGTCGTGCTGCAGGTATTCCAGATCGAACGAGTCGATGTCGTGGGAGCACTCCTGGATCATGACGGAGCAGGTGGTGTGATGGGACGCGATGCAGACCGTGCCGTTTTTGATGCCGGATTCCTTGACGATCTCAACGACCTCACGGGAGACATCGTGGAAGGTGGGGATCCACCCACGGGACTGCAGCTCGAGTTCTTTCTGATAAACCTTGAATTCCATTGTGTTTGACCTCCAAATCAATTTGTTATATATTATTTTGTATGTCTTTCATCCCAAGCCTTGCGCACAGCGGCGATCATCTCGTCGACCATGGCCGCGCGGTCGGCAGCCTTGGCAACGCCGGAGGAAGAACCGGTCGCGTCGGCGCCCGCGATGATGGTGTTATAAACGTCCTGCCCGTTGGAAATACCGGCGGCGGTCAGCACCAGAATGTCGGGGTTGACCTCCTTGACGCCGCGGCTGGCAGCTTCCACGTATTCCGGGCCGCTGGTGAGGCCCGTGCCGATCAGCTCACTGGGCTCAGCCACGATGATATCGGGGTCCAGCTTTGCAATCATGCTGGCCTCTACGATGGAGTCTGCGCAGACGATGGTGGTCAGGCCGACCTCCTTGGCGCGCTCGATCGTCTTTTTCAGGACGCCCAGCGTCAGCGGCTTTTCCACATGATTGAGCATGACGCCCTCTGCGCCTGCGGCGACCAGCGATTCCGGCAGAATGTCGGCAAGGCCGCGGCCCGGCTCCAGCGGGTCCATATGCGGGGCAAAGACGTGGATGTGCTTCGTGGCGGCTTTGACCGCGCTGATCGAGACGATCGGCGTGGTAAAAATGATATCGACGCCGTATTTCTCAGAGGCTTTGTCGGCAGCGATTGCAAGGTCGACAACGTCCTGCCCGTAGAGGTAGGATTTCGGCCCGATCTCAAAAAACGGCGCGCGGATGGTATGCTGGTTCATACGGTCACCTCATTTCCTCAGATAGCCCAATTATAAGTCATATTTGCGTATGCGTCAATGATATTTGCTGATTTCTGCGTTTTACACAAAATTCAGCATAGAAAATCAGCGAATCACAAAATGAAATCTCTTGAAAGCAAATAATATTTGTGTTACACTGTTCGCAGAACAAATCTCAGGAGGGATATTCTGTGAAAGTGGAATCCATTCAGGCGGCAAGGGCCGCGTATGACATCGAAGCGCAGTGCATTCTGGAAATGAAGGACTATTTTGACGAGGTCGCGTTCTCGCGCGCGGTGCATCTGCTGGCGCAGGCCCCGCGCATCGGCACTGCGGGCTGCGGGCATTCCGGCATCATCTGCCAGCACTTTGCGCACCTCATGTGCTGCATCGAGCGTCCGGCACGCTTCATCTCCCCGGCAGAGGCCGTCCACGGCGCGACGGGCTTTTTGCAGAAGGGCGACGTGATGGTCTTTGCCTCCCGCGGCGGCAAGACGAAGGAGCTGCTGCCCATCGTGGACATCTGCAAGGCCAAGGGCGTGTCGATCATCACGGTGACGGAGAATCTGGAGTCGCCGCTGGCGCAGGCGGCGGACGTCGTGCTCAAGCAGCATGTGAACCGCGAGACGGACAAGTGGAACGCGCAGGGTACGACGTCCACGACGGCCCTCTGCATGATCTTCCACGCGCTGCAGGCAGCGCTCATCGAAGAAACGGGCTATCAGGCCGAACAGTTCGCCCTCATCCATCCGGGCGGAGCGGTCGGCGAACGGCTCAATCATAAAGCCCTATAAGGAAAAAGGACGTGTAAGCTATGGCAGCAGGCAGACTGAAGATCGACATTCGCAGAAAGCGGATTCTGGAGCTTCTGGCGCAGAACGGACAGGTGACAGTCGCGGAGCTGAGTGCGCTCCTGAACGCGACGCAGACGACGATCCGCACGGATCTGGATACGATGGCGGCGGAGAACCGCCTCGTGCGCATCCCCGGCGGTGCGATCGCCATCCCGGCGCAGCCGGTACAGACGCCTGTGCAGGAGGCCGCTCCGGACGCGCTTGCCGCACAGAAGCGCGCCATTGCTGCCAAGGTGCTATCGCACATTCAGGACGGCGATACGCTGTTCCTCAATTCCGGCTCGACCACGCTGCGCGTGGCCGAGGCGCTCTGCGCCCGCAAGCGCCTTTGCGTCGTGACCAATTCCATCCGCGCGGCGGAGGTGCTGGCCGGGTATCCGGAGACGCACGTCGTGCTGCTGGGCGGCGAGATCAACGCGATCTACGGCTTTACGTTCGGCGACGATGCCGTGCAGCAGCTCGGGCGCTATCAGCCCGCGTGGGCGATTTTGTCTGTGGACGGCGTGAACGCCGTGCAGGGCATCACGACCTATCACGCGGAGGAAGCCATGGTCAACCGGATCATGATCCAGCAGGCGCATCAGGTGATCGTCGCTGCCGACCGCCGCAAGGTCGGACGCGCGGGCTTCACCGGCATCTGCCGTCTGGATGATCGCTTCACGGTCATTACGGACAGCGGGGCCAAGCCGGAGGAGCTGGACGAGATCCGCGCGACCGGCGCAGCTGTGGAGGTCGCGGAGGAAGTATGAAAACAAAACTGCGCCCCAAGTGGGTGCTGGCGCTGCTCTGCACGGTGCTGTTCTTCTACGGCTTTTACCTCGGCGGTGTGCAGCTCGTCATCAGCGAGGTCTCGCGCGAATACGGGCAGAATGCCGCGGGCATGGGCGGGCTGGTTGCCGCGCAGCATGTCGCGGCGGTTGTGCTGCCGGTCGTGCTGGGCGCGCTGGCAGACCGGATCGGGAAAAAGCCGGTGCTGTGCATCTTTGCGGCGGTCTTCGCCGCGGGCTGCTTCCTTGCGGGTCTCTCCAAAAGTCTCGGTGTGTATGTGATCGGCGCGGTCTGCGTCGGCGCGGGCTACAGCGTGTGCGAAAGCGTATCGACCGCCGTGCTGTCTGAGTTGGATGCGGAGAAGCGGGTGCGCTATATCAATCTGTCGCAGGCTGTGCTTTCACTCGGCGCTGTGGTCAGCCCGTTTCTGGTGCAGTGGATGCAGAAAAGCCGCCATGCAAGCTGGCGGCTGCCGTTCCTGATCTGCGCGGTGGCCTATACGCTGCTGGCGCTGCTGCTCCTGCTCACGGTGTTCCCGAAACGGCAGACTGTCACGCAGAAGGAGGCAAAGGTGCGGACGAACTTTTTTATATCACGAGCGTTCTGGTTGCTATTTTTCGCAACTCCGATCTACGTCGGTCTCGAAAATGGCATCAGCTATTTTGCCGAAAGCCTGTTTTCTTTACGGTTGTTGGCGGGGGATCTCGCGGCTACGGCGATCTCGGCGTACTGGATCGGCATGACCGTTTCCCGGATGCTGTTCAGCGCCGTCCTGCGCGACCCGAAAAAAACGCTCGTCGGCTGTTTCTTGGCAAGCGCGGCGTTCCTGCTAGTGTTGGCTATATCCCAAAATCCAACAATATCTCTCATATGCTGTTTTGCAACAGGCTTTTCTTACGGCCCAATCTGGTCGATGCTCGTTGCGCAGGCGACCGGCCTGTTCCCGGAAGCCAGTGCAAGCGTGGCTGGCATCATGAGCGCAGGCAGCGGAATTGGTGGAATGATTGTTCCTGTATTGATGGGGGCTGTGTATGATTGGATTGGAATATCGGCAGCGTTTGGGCTACTTGTTGTAGCTGCAGTGCTTGGGGGCTTTTTCTGTAAAAGAATATGAGGCAGTAGAAAATGAGAAAATGAACGCGAGGTTTTTCATTGCAATACAAAAAGGAAACGCCAGGCTGTTTTTTTAGCCTGGCGTTTTGCATCTACTACGCATCTTTTGTTCACTACGTGCATCCCTTTTGATTTCTTTTTTGAGAAACATACGCGGTGTACAATATTTATGAAGCAGGTGGTGAACATTTTGGACGCAAGAGAGCGAATCCAGCAGCTGATGGAGGAACGGAACTGGACAATCTACCGGTTGGCAAAAGAATCCGGTTTATCTCAAACGACGATCTCCAACATTTTTAAACGTAACAATGAGCCGTCTATTCCGACGTTAAAACGGATCTGTGACGCATTTGGTATATCCATGTCACAATTTTTTAGAGGAAGTGCTGACTGCGCGGTTTCTGAGGAACAGCAGGAACTCATCAACAACTGGTCGCTACTCAGCGACACGCAGCGACAACTGCTTTCCGGGCTTATCAAAACAATGCTATAGTACATATCCGCACAGCCTGTCTGCGCGGTTGACGTAGGGGCTGTCTGATCACGAGATTGGGCAGCCCCCTGCGCATTTCGAGCGAACCTGAAAATGAAAAAAGGAGTCTTGCGTATGAATGTCAACAGCCCCGAAGAACGGGAAATCACCAAAAACTGCGTCGCCTTTTGCAGCGCGCTGCGCCGTGTGGAGCAGCAGCTCCGCAGCGAGGAAAATTCAGACGCCATTATCGACGGCGTGCTGCAGGCGGCAGCGGAGTTTTACGGTGCCAGCCGAGCGTCCATCGTAGAAGCGGATTGGGAGCTTGGCGTCGGCATCATCACCCACGAATGGTGCGCAGATGGAGTGGAACACCAGAAGGATATGCTGCAATATCTGGCGATGGAGATGTTTCCACGCTGGAAAGAAGCGCTGCGCAGGAACCAGACCGTCATCACGGCAAATATGCACGATCTGGACGGCACGTTCCCGGATGAGGCAGACTTCTTCCGGAACTATGGCGTCGGCAGGATCATGGCAGCGCCGTTTTCCAAGCGCATCAATCAGGGATTCCTTGTTGTCGACGATCCGACGCGCCGCACCGATGACCCAGCGTTTTTGTTGCTCGCTTCATATGCCGTCGTGCTGGAACTGAACGAGGTCAAATTACAGCAATCACTTGACGCAGCTTCCCGCGCTTCCAGGCACAACTCGGACAATATCTACATCAACTGCTTCGGAGGTCTGGAGATCATCGGACCGAACGGAAAGCTGACGGGCGACGATATCAAGACCGATCAGGGCTTTCTTTTGCTGTCGTATCTGATTCTGAACCGCAGACGCACGTCGAGCGTCGACGAGCTTTCGCGCGTGATCCACCACTTTGGGGATTCGGATGCTCCGTACAAGGTGCTGAGCAACATCGTCTACCGGATTCGCCGCCCGCTGGCGATTATCGGGCTGGACAAGCTCATCATCGGCAAAAACGGAACGTTTGTCATCAACCCCGCATACCATATTCATACGGACTTCGACCGCTTTGAGGAAAATTGTCGGAAGTTGGAGCGTGCCTCCGATCCCGACCTGCGCCGTGCGCTGTACCACAAAGCGGTCGAACTGTATAAAGGGCATCTTCTGCCGAGAATCGAGCATGAAATCTGGCATATGCAGCTGGATATGTATTATCAATCGCTGTATCTGGCAATCACAAAGGGGTATGCCCGATACAAGCTGGAGCGGAAAGAATATATCGATGCGCTGCGCGAGATCAAGAACGCCATGCAGATCGCGCCCGGCGACGGGGAGCTGAGTATGCTTTCCGTACTTGCTGCCGGGTATCATGGTGGGCGTGCGCTGGCGCGGCGCTATTATGAGGCGGCAAAGAAATATCTGGACAGCAGCCAGATCGCGCAGATTCACGCGCAGCTCGGATTTTGATCGTGAGGGTGCAGTCGAGGGTGTCCGCGAGGGTGCATCCGAGGGTGCGCATGAGTATGCCGACGAGGGTACGGCAGAGGGCATAGTCGAGTGTAAAATGTAGGGTAAATTGCAGGCTGCGGTCGAGGGCGCAGCCGAGGGCAGTCACCTGCTACCATGTATTTACTGGAACGTTATTCCGGTAATCTTGGTCAGATGGGTGATTGCAGATGCAGCGGGGTATGCAAGCCGCCGCTCCTGCCGACCATAAAACGGTCAGCGCGGAGCGGCGGTTTTCTTTTTCCATTGATCGGCGTGACAGCCACGCGCTGCCGCGACCGGGCTGCGGTCCGTCTGCGGCCGTAACGTGCATACTGCGTCTGAGCGCTCGGAACCATAGGGTTCCGGGCGCTTTTTTGCGCACTTTTGGGAGCGTCCCGCGCTGCCGTGGTCCTCCGGTTTGAGTTTTGGTTTTTCCAAAATTCAAAGAACGGAGGACAAAACATGGGCTTTCATTATGCTCGTGAAAAACAGAAATTTGACGCGGAATGGGAACGGCTTTCTGCGTGGTATCAGGCCGAAGGCATGAGTACCGAGGCGATCAAGGAACTGTATCAATACGATTGGGCAGTCTTCTGCCGCCAGCGTTCGTTCGAGAACCGGACGCAGCCGCTCCCGGAGGAACCGGTAAGCGCTCTCTATCAGAAATTTGCGCAGCTCACGACCGTGATGACCGGCACCGATCTTCGCGGCAGATACGATTGGATCGAGTCATTGGAGGATGAAGAACTTGCGGGGCGGCTGAAAAAGCTGTCTGCAGACGACCGGGAGCTTCTGACGCAGATCGTCATGGACGGTCTGACAAAGGCAGAGGTCGCCAGACTGCGCGGAGTCACGCGACAGTCCATCAACGACAAAATCCAGCGTATCAAAAAATATCTGAAAAAAGTTTAGCGCGGTTCCTTACATTTGCCTGTTTTCAGTGCCTACATGGTGAGGGCATCTTTTTAAGGTGCGCTCCCGCGCCAGACCCGGTGACAGTTTAAGCCCGGCGGCGCGTGTGCAGCTTGAAAACAGAATACTCTATCAGACAACACCACCTCTGCCAGCGCCCACCGGCTTTTGCCGAACAGCCCGGCTTCGTCGCCGGGCTGTATGGGCTTGGCAGAGGCAGATACTCCCCACCGTCCGTCCGAGCGTGATAACGACCGTCGCAGGCAAATCGGTGAAAGGCTGCATAAGTAAATTGCAGGCGCAACGCGAGTGCCGAAACGTAAGGCAGTCTGGATGAGAACACATGACAAGACACCGCGGAGGCGGCGAAAAGCCGCCTCCGCATGATACAAAAGAGGAAAGAACATGGCATCAAGAGATATGTATAACAGCTCCGGCTGTTTGGACATGACGGCTTTCCTTGCCTTGCGCAACATTGCACGCGAGGAAAAAAGACGCAGCAAATCAGCCCGGTGCGGGAAGACGCGGCACAAAAGCCGCCGCAAGAAATCGTCTCGCTGCGGATAGCTGATTCCTGCGGATATTTTCAGATGGGAGGCCAAATATGTCAAAGTCCGCGACTGCTTTTTCGGTTGACGGGTTTGAAATCACGGCAACCTTTGCAGATAGCCATAATACGGCAGCAGCCGATCATGTAAAGCAAATCCTTTTATCCGCATTTGCGGCGAACATGCCGAAGTTCCGAACCGCTGGCATCCTTGCAATACCTGCCATGCAGAGATATGATAATGGAGG
>ERZ808240.1312-NODE-1312-length-31176-cov-3.586774_pt1 | contig 31176 bp, 27 predicted proteins | sample MGYA00521084_ERZ808240 | MGnify/ENA primary metagenome ERZ808240 (study PRJEB31516, sample SAMN03275571) | gut metagenome | biome: mammalia-associated habitat; material: feces | host: Papio cynocephalus | place: Kenya | collected 2012-08-06 ... | reverse complement strand
GCGATAAGAATTTTCTTGAATACATTTTCTACGAAATCGGTCAGATTCTCGGTATAGCAGGCGGCAGCAGTGACAGCAAGCTCGTCATGAAGATTCTTGAAAAAATAGCTGGCTTGTTTTAATTCATAGCAAATACTCAATAACATACCCCAAGCGCCCGACTTTCGTCGGGCGCTTCAGTCTGCTGAAAAAGTCCGGCCTTGGCCGGACTTTTTCAACAGACTGTGACCTCCGTTCGAATGAACGGAGGTTTTTGTTCTTGCTAAGTAAATTCTTACTTGATCTCGACTGCTGCGCCGACTGCCTCGAGCTGAGCCTTGAGAGCCTCTGCGTCTTCCTTGGAAACGCCTTCCTTGACAGCAACGGGAACCTTCTCGACCATTGCCTTTGCCTCTGCCAGGCCAAGACCGGTGATGCCGCGGATCTCCTTGATGACCTTGATCTTCTCTGCGCCGAAGCTGGTCATAACAACGTCGAACTCGGTCTTCTCTGCGACAGCCTCTGCTGCGCCGCCTGCTGCGGGAGCTGCTGCTGCAACTGCGGAGACGCCGAAGGTCTCGCAGATCTCATCAACGAGCTCCTTGAGCTCGAGAACGGAAAGAGCCTTGATCTCGTCGATCATGGCGGTGATTTTTTCGCTTGCCATTATAATTTCCTCCAAATTTTAATGTGTGATGCAGCCTGATTATTCTGCTGCTTCTGCGGGAGCGGCTGCGCCGCCCTTCTGCTCGACGACTTCGCTCAGAGCAACTGCAAGGCCGCCCATGATTGCATTCAGGGAGCCTGCCAGCTTAGAGTACAGGTCGTTCTTGCTGGTGAGCGTGGACAGCTCCGCTATCTCCTGCTCGCTGAGGATCTTGCCCTCCATGAAAGCTGCTTTGATATTGAACTTATCGCCGAGCTTCTTGGAGTAATCGCTGATGATACGGAACGGAGCAATGGGATCCTCGCTGCTGGTTGCCATGGATGTGCTGCCGTTGAGGACGGGATCGAGCTCGCTCATTCCGACCTTGTCGATAGCGATCCTGGTAAGGGTGTTCTTGACGACGGTGTAGTCGACGCCCTCCTTGCGCATCTCGGTACGCAGAGCCGTATCTTCGGCCACGGTGATGCCCTGGTAATCGACCAGGATACCCGCGCTTGCTGCGTTGATGCGCTCGACGAGTGCTTCTACGACCGCCTGCTTCTCGCTGAGAACTTTTGCGTTAGGCATGTGTGTTTTTCACCTCCACACTGATGTTCACGCTCATAAAGAAAACCTCCACATCCGAAGACATGGAGGCTGTAAGCAATCAAAATATGATGCCATCCTCGGCAGGATTTACACCATAAAGATACCTGCTGTCTTTGGAGCGCTCAGATAGAATATCAGATTTCGCTCCGTTTGTCAAGCAATTTATCGGCGCAAGCGCCGATAAATTGCTTGAGAGCAGATAGCTTATAGCCGATAGTGGATAGCCGGTGGTATTCGGCGATGCCGCACGGATTGAATTACACCTCATCCGTCAGCTTCGCTGACACCTTCCCCTCGAAGGGGAAGGCTTTTTCAGAGGCGCACGGACATTGTACGAATACGCATATTGCGTCAGCCCGGTATCGAGGGTGCAGGCAAAACCGGGAGACTGTGGCCTCCAGATAGTGCTCAGCAAACCTTTTTCCGCTTTTTCGGCTTGCGAAACATTACGGTTTATGCCAATGTTTCGATACCGGGACACCGCAATCACCGTATCGGTACGATCTTAATTCGCTATTAAAAGCTCGGCGATCTGAACGGCGTTGGTGGCGGCGCCCTTGCGCACCTGGTCGCCGCAGCACCAGATGTTCAGGCCGCGCTCGTCGGTGAGATCCTCGCGGATACGTCCGACGAAGACGAGATCCTGGTTCTGCGTGTCCAGCGGCATGGGATATTGCAGGGCGTTAAGATCATCGACGAGCTTAACGCCCGGAGCCGCGGCGATGACCTCGCGCGCACGCTCGACGGAAATTTTCTCTTTTGTTTTCAGGCAGATGGAAACACTGTGGCTGCGCACGACGGGAACGCGCACGCAGGTGCAGCTGACCTTGAGCTCGGGCAGGTGCATGATGCGGCGGCCCTCGTTCTGAAGCTTCATCTCCTCGGAGGTGTAGCCGGCAAACTGCTCGCCGCCTATCTGCGGGATAACGTTGTAGGCTATCTGATAGGCAAAGACCCTGGGCTCGAAGCTTTCACCCTTTGCGATGGCCTCGACCTCGGCGAAGAGCTCCTTCGGGCCTGCCGCGCCAGCTCCGGAGACCGCCTGATAGGACGAAACGACCATGCTCTCAATGGGTGAGACGGCGTTGAGCGCGTTTACGGCAGTGCAGGATATGACGGTCGTGCAGTTCGGGTTTGCTATGACGCCCTTGTGCTTTTTCACGTCCTCGGGGTTTATCTCTGGAACTACGAGGGGAACATCGGGACAGAGGCGGAACGCGCTGGAGTTGTCGATAAACACAGCGCCGGAGGCCTTGATATCATCGACAAAGCGCTCGGCAATGTCGTTCTCGGCCGCGCCGAGAATGATGTCGAGACCCTCAAAGTTTTCTCTGCACGCCTCGACTACGACGTGACCGTTTATCTCCTTACCGGCAGAGTTGCGGCTTGCCAGCAGTCTCAGCTCGCCTATGGGGAAGCTGCGCTCGGCGAGTATCTTCATCATTTCCTGTCCGACGGCGCCCGTTGCGCCGAGAATGCCTACATTGTATTTTTTCATGATCCTGTTCTCCTTATTTCACAAAGCTATTATATAGTACGCGCACGCAGCTTTCAAAATCATCGTTATTTACGCCGACGATGATGTTCAGCTCGTCCGGACCCTGGGATATCATGCGAATGTTTATGCCGGCCTTGCCGAGCGCGGCGAAGATCCGTCCCGATGTGCCGGGCTTGAAGGCCATCTGACGGCCGACCGCCGCCACGACGGATATGCCGCCGGTTATCTGAATGTTGTCGGGGATGAGTGCGTCGCGTATCTCGCCGACGATGGAATAAATGCGGTCCTTTGCCTTATCGGCCGATACGACGAAGGATACGCTGTCGATGCCGGAGGGGGTGTACTCAACGCACACGCCGTGCTTTTCGAAAACCTCGAGCATCTGCCGGAGCGAACCCATCTGAGAGCTCATACCGGCCTTGGACACGGTGATTATAGAAAAATTCTTGCGCCCCGCGATGCCTGTTATGAAGCGGTCGCTGATCTCCTCGTCGGGAAAGCGCTCCATGATGAGCGTTCCTGGGTGATCCGGAGCGTTTGTGTTGCGGATATTAAGCGGTATATTCTTCTCACGCACGGGGAACACCGCCCCCTCGTGCAGCACCTGCGCGCCCATGTAGCTGAGCTCGCGCAGCTCGTTGTAGGTTATGCGCTCGATGGTGTCCGGATCATCGACGATGCGCGGGTCTGCCATGAGTATGCCGGAAACGTCCGTCCAGTTTTCGTACACGTCCGCGTCCAGCGCCGCGGCCGCAAGTGCGCCCGTAACGTCGCTTCCGCCGCGCGAGAGCACGCGGATGCTGCCGTCGGGCATGCTGCCGTAAAAGCCGGGGATAACGACCCTGCGCCCGGCTGCAAGGCGCTCGAGGTCTTCATAGGAGCGCTCCTTGTCGATCGTCCCGTCGAAGGAAAAATGCAGCCAGTCCTCCGCGTCGAGGAAATCATAGCCGAGGTAATCGGCCATGAGCATCGCCGAAAAATATTCGCCGCGCGAAACAAGCTTATCCTTGGATATGCCGGTCTCGATCTCCTCGCGCAGAGCCGAAAGACGCACGTCGATATCGACCTTCAGCCCCAGCTCGGCGCATATCTCGCGGTAGCGCCCTGCAATCATGTCAAAAACGGGGTCGCAGCTGACGCCGTACTTTTTGTGCGCATGGCAGAGATACAGAAGATCGGTCAGCTTGTGGTCGTCCTTGAATCTCTTGCCAGCAGCGGAAACGACGATGACCTTGCGCGCCGGGTCTGCTTCGATGATGGATCTTACTTTTTTAAACTGTCCGGCGTCCGCCATGGACGAGCCGCCGAATTTCGCTACCTTCAACATCATATTATATGAGCCCGGCTATAAACACTCCGGGGTCTGCCTCCTTTGCCCTTGCTGCCCACTCGTGCATTTTTGCAACGGGAACGGGCATGGTGATGATCCCCTCGCCGCACTTTTCGCTCTCGACCGAGGCGAGGAAATCGTCGCTGCCGGAAAAGCGCACATAGTATCTGTGCTCTGCTGCGTTGTTGTCGACCGGCACATCGCGCACGAGCGAGGTGTAAAACTCCTTTACGCCGCTTATTATGTCCGCGCAGTCGGCCACGGCGTTGTACGCTGTGGGGTATCTGCCCGCACCCTGTCCGTAGAAGCTCTCCTTGCCGGTGAGCTCGGTGACGAAGGATATGACGTTGCGGTTTGTCGATACCGCGGCCTCGAGCTCGCCCGCCGACACAAAGCAGGGCTCGACATAGCAGCTGACTGCGCCCGACGCGCTTTTTTCGCCGAAGGCGAGCATCTTGCAGATACGCTCGCGGCTCTCGGCAGCGGCGATATCGCAGGATAAGATGCTGCGGATGCCGAACACGGGCACATCCTTCTCCGAAAGGCAGGCATCGAATGCGACGTTTGCGGAAATGACGGCCTTGCGCTGTATATCCAGTCCGTCGATGTCCGCCGAGGGGTCTGCCTCCGCATAGCCGAGCTTCTGCGCCTCGGCGAGCACCTCGGAAAAGTCCGCGCCGTTCGTGTGCATCGCGTCGAGGATGAAATTCGTCGTTCCGTTCATGATGCCGCAGAACGACTGCACACTGTCGAGCCTCTTGACCCTCTCAAGATTGACGAGCCACGGGATACCGCCGCCGACCGCCGGAGTGCAGCGGAATGCGACATTCATCTCCGACGCGAGCGAGACGAGCTCTTTATAATAATGTGCAACAAGGTGCTTATTTGCCGTCACGACGTTTTTACCGGCCCTCATCGCCGCCGAGACGTATTCAAACGCCGGCGACAGGCCGCCCATGACCTCGACCACGGTGTCGACCTCTTTATCATTTAATATAGCATTTATATCTTTAACGGCCTTGTCGCCGAGCTCGGGCTTGTCGCGCCTGACGAGAACGTACTTCACCGACATATCCGATCGCTTTTCCGCGATCTCAAGAACTCCGCCGCCGACCACTCCGCAGCCCAAAAGTGCAATTTTCATATCCTTACCGCCTTTACGTGTCTTTCCTGCAAAAACATATGTTTTTGAGATGAGAACAATATAACATGAGCGGAGGCAATATGCAAGCCTTTTCTGCGAAAACCATGTAAAAAAGCCACAAGAAGCACGCCTCAAAACAGGGCAAAATGACGAAAACGGTCTTTGCGCTTAAAATAACGCGAAAAATGCTGTTCCGATTTTGCAACTACATATAGACGGAAATTGCAGAGTGAGGTGCACATATTGCAAAAACGGCCGTAAACCGTTAAAATCGAATTAGCACGCGAAATTATTTGCAAATTTAAAGCAGAAAAATTTCATTTCGGGGCTTGAAATGCCGCAAGCAAGGGTGTATAATGCGCCTGTAATGAATTTTTGAAGACGACATTATTCAAAACGGAAAATTCAGAATCAACAGGAGGAAAAAATCATGAAAAGAATAATAGCTATGCTTCTGGCTGTTATGATGGTATTCGCGCTGTGCGCATGCAGCAACGATACCTCTGACGACGACACCGCAAAGAACGACGGCAATGTCGATCTGACCTTCGCTACCGGCGGCGAGCAGGGCACCTACTACGCCTTCGGCACCGTTTTGGCACAGCAGGTCAGCGACAAGACCGATACAAACGTCACCGCCATCGTCAGCAAGGGCTCCCAGGCAAACGTTGAGGATCTTCAGGCAAACGGCGCACAGCTCGCTTTCGTACAGTCGGACGTTATGAGCTATGCATATAACGGTGAGAAGCTTTTTGACGGCAACAAGATCACCGACTTCTCCGTTGTCGCAGCTCTGTACATGGAGCAGGTTCAGATCATCACCCTCGACTCCAGCATAAAGACCGTTGCAGACCTCAAGGGCAAGACCGTTTCCATCGGCGCAAAGGGCTCGGGCGTTTACTTCAACGCACTTGACCTGCTCGGCGCATACGGCCTTTCCGAGGACGACATCAAGGCCGAATACCTCGATTTCGGCGACTCCGCAGACAGCCTCAAGGACGGCAAGATCGACGCTGCATTCATCGTTGCAGGCGCCCCCACCCCCGCCGTTCAGGATCTCGGCACCGGCAGACAGGTATACCTCGTCTCTCTCGACAAGGAGCACGTTGACAGCCTGATCTCCTCCAGCCCCTATTACAAAGAGTACACCATCTCCAAGGATGTTTACGGCACTCCCGAGGATGTTACCACCGTCGCAGTCGCGGCAGTCGTAATCGCCCGCAACGACGTTTCCGAGGCAGCTATCTACAACTTCGTATCCGCTATCTTCGATAATATCGACGAGATCGGCCACGCAAAGAAATCCGAGCTTAGCATCGACTTCGCATCCTCCATCACCGACGTACCGTACCACCCCGGTGCGGCAAAGTACTTCGCTGAGAAGGATATCACCGTAAAGACTGCCTGATAAATTTAACAGCGGTTTAAGCTGACGGAAGCCGAACACCTGTCGGTTTTGGCAGGCTGATTTTCACTCATGCTTCGTTAAATCCCTTGTCAATACGCCACATCAAAGAGAAAAAGGCGAAAAACACCGAAAAGGGGCGCTGACAGGCGGCAGTGGTTCGACTCCCGGCAGCTTAACGATAAACTATTGATAATTAATGACTACGGCGTCTTGCACGCCGTAGTCATTGCGCTAAAAAAACCCCGATACTTTGTTGAGCTCAGCGGCTCTGAGTTCAACAAAGTATCGGGACGAAAGGATTGTTTTCATATGTCCCTGTTCAAAAAAAAGGACTCGGAGGCTCCGGCAGAGGAGACAAAGACCGGCGCCGCGGCCGCGAATGACAGCGGCTGCGAGACCGTATCCGCTGCAGAGGTCGACAAGGTCATGAAAAAATATGACCGCGAGTCGAACACCCGTATATGGTCGGGCGTGCCTCAGAAGGTCATTCAGGGTATCATGGCTCTGTTTTCGCTCTACTGCATCTACTCCACCCTGTGGAGCACCGCGTCGCTCGAGGTGCGTCTTATGATCTTCCTCGGCTGCGTGAACCTCATGGGCTTTTTGTACTATCCCATGAGCAAGCACCATGTCCGCGAGAACTACATCCCGTGGTTTGACTGGATCATCATGATCGTGGGTTCGGCCTGCTTCTTCTACTACGCATTCAATTTTGACCCCATCATCAAGGTGCTCACCAGCGCCTCCAAGATGACCCCGACGTATATCGTCATCGGCATCATCGGCATCCTCTCGCTCGTCGAGCTGTGCCGCAGGTGCGTCGGCGTTCCCATCCTGTGCGTCGCGGGAGCGCTTATCGTGTACACGTTTTGGAGCATGCTCGGCAGGGGCATGGATCTTCAGCACGTCCTCGGCCGCGTGATCTATACCCTGTTTTACACTACCGGCGGCGTTATCGGCACCCCGATAAACGTCTGCGCCAAGTTCATCGTCGTGTTCATCGTATTCGGCGCGTTCCTTGAGCGCACCGGCATTGCAAAGTTCTTTATTGATCTTGCAAACAAGGCAGCCGGCTCATCATCCGGCGGTCCGGCAAAGGTAGCGGTCATTTCTTCGGCTCTGTGCGGCATGGTTTCCGGCTCCTCGGTCGGCAACACCGTCACCACGGGCTCTGTCACCATCCCCATGATGAAAAAGACCGGCTACAAGCCCGAGTTTGCCGGCGCTGTTGAGGCTGCGGCCTCCACCGGCGGTCAGATCATGCCGCCTATCATGGGCGCCGCTGCGTTCCTGATGGCCGAGTACGTCAACCTGCCTTACGGCGAGATCGCGCTCAAAGCGATCCTCCCGGCATTCCTGTACTTTGCGGGCATCTTCGTTGCTGTCCACCTCGAGGCGAAGAAGCTCGGCCTCAAGGGCATTTCGCGCAGCGAGATGGCGCCCGGCAAAGAGCTTGCCGTAAAGAGCTATCTGCTCATCCCCATCGTTCTGCTGATCGTTCTCGTCAGCCTGAATGTTTACACCATGCAGAAGGCAGCGGCTCTGTCTATCATCGCGGCGATCATCGTCGGCGTTATCAATAAGGACAGCCGCCTTACTCCGGCGAAATTCCTCGAGGCACTCGAGGCCGGCGGCAAGGGCACCATCACCGTCGCCGTCGCCTGCTCCATGGCAGGCGTCATCGCGGGCTGCATAACGGTCACCGGCCTTGCCTCCAAGCTCATAACCGCCATCGTTTCCCTCTCCGGCAACACACTTATCATCGGTCTGTTCCTGACCATGATCTGCTGCATCATCCTCGGCATGGGCGTTCCGACAACGGCCAACTACTGCATCATGGCGGCCACCTGCGCGCCGATCCTCGAAAAGCTCGGCGTTCCCACGGTCGCCGCGCACTTCTTCGTTTTCTACTTCGGCATCGTCGCCGACATAACCCCGCCCGTTGCGCTCGCGGCCTATGCAGGCAGCGCGATAGCAAAATCGAACCCGATGAAGACCGGCGTCAACGCAACAAAGCTGGCTATCGCCGCATTCATCGTACCTTATGTTTTCGCCTACAGTCCTTCGATGCTGTTTATTGACGTCGGCAGCTGGGTCGATGTCGTCACCATCTGCCTGAGCGCGATGATCGGCATCTACGGAGTCGCGGCCGGTCTCAACGGCTTTGTAAAGCGCAACCTCAACTGGTTTGTGCGCATCCTGTTCATCGTCGGCGGCCTTACCCTCATCATCCCCGGCTGGAAGACCGACCTTGTCGGTCTCGTCCTCGTCGGCGGCCTGACCGCTTATGAGTTCATCAAGGCAAAGCAGGAGAAAAACGAAGCCGCGGCGTGATTTCAGTGGCGAATCAAGGCTGTACCTATACGGTGATTGCCGATGCCCGGTTCGAGAGTGCCGGCAAAACCGTGAAACTGCCGCTTCCCAATGGTGCATTGCAAATTTTGCGGTCGCCCTGCGGTATTGCGGCCTTGCCTTCCCCTTGAGGGGAAGGCAAGGCAAAAGCCGACGGATGAGATGAAAACAAAGAGAGAGTGCAGATTTTTCGTCTGCACTCTCTCTTTTATATTTAGTTTTACTTGCGACCATGCGGCGATCCCGCTTTTTTAGAAGCGCATTGAGTCTGTAACGATACGTATTTTAATGCATCGGTACAGCCTCAAAGCGCCTCTAAAAAACCGAGCATTGTCATGGCCTGAGCGTTGAAGCCGGAAATGCCGATCTGCTGTGCGTCGCCTTCGCCGTCGATGCCCCAGGTCAGCGAGCCGGACACGCCGCCGCAGTCGAAGCTTACAAAGCTCCAGTAGTCCGCGCCGTCGTAATAGCCGACGTTTGCTTCCATGCCGCCTATAACGGTCTTCTCCTCCTCAAGGCCCGTGCCGCATACGCCGAAGCCCTGCTCCTGCTTGTAGAACTCAAGGTAGTATTTCAGCTGCGGCTGCGCCTTGGGCGTGAGCGTGAGCCCCCACTGCCCGTCGTCGAGCATGATAGGCTGCGCATCCCACGAATCGTAGACCTTGATCGAGTAATCTCTGCCGTTGACGCTGAAGGTAACGGCGCTCGTCGGCAAGGCCGTGTTTTTAGTGCTCTTTGCCTCCGGACCGGTTGTGCTCGTTTGGGGCTGCGTGCAGGCGCAGCACAAGGTCATCACCATGCACAGCGCCAGTGCGAGTGCGGTCTTTTTCATTTTGAGTACCTCCGTGGCTTTATATGATACTCATTAGACGCTTCTAAAACGTAAATGTTCCCTTTTTTAGAGGCGAACGGACGCGCCCGCGGATACGGTAATCGCGAATGCCCGGTATCGAAAATTCCGGCAAAACCGGAACACTGCCGCTTCCCCGATAGTTCAAGGCAAATTTTCATTGCACTTATATAACGCGAAACGCTGCTGCTTATGCCAATGTTTCGATACCGGGACACCGCAATAAGCGTATCGGCATGATCTTAATGCGACTCTGAAAAAGTCTCTATTGATGCGGCCATGCGGTCGAGGCCTGTTTTTATTATTGAGCGCGGCATGGCGAGATTCAGGCGGATATAGCCCTCGGCATTGCCGACAAACAGGGAGTTTCCGCCCTCAAGCAGAACGCCGGCCTTGTTTGCGAAGAAGTCGGGCAGATCGGGCACATCGGGCAGGCAGCGGCCGAGATCGACCCAGGCAAGGTATGTCGCTTCGGGGATGTACATGACGGCCTTGGGCAGATGCTCGGCAAGATAGGCCTTTACGAAGGCAAAGTTTTCGTCGAGATATACCTTGAGCTCCTCATGCCATGCCCCGCCCTTTTCATAGGCGGCCTTCGCCGCTGTCAGCGACATGGGGTTTACCATGCCGAATAGCTTGTCGCGATCCTTAAAGCGCATGCGCAGATGCTCATCGCGGATGATGATGTTGGAAAATGCAAGGCCGGCAAGGTTAAAGGTCTTTGACGGCGCCATGCAGGTTATGAGCTTGGGGTAGTCGGTCATGACGCTTGCCATGGGGATATGGCGGCGGCCGCAGCGGATAAGGTCGCAGTGTATCTCGTCGGAGACGACCCACAGGTTGTACTTTGCCATGATATCGCCCGCGCGGCGAAGCTCGGGTTCTGTCCACATTCTTCCCGTCGGGTTGTGCGGATTGCACCAGAAAACGAGCTTGCAGCTCGGGTCTGCGCACTTGCGCTCGAAGTCGTCAAAGTCAAGCTCAAACGTGCCGTCGGCCTTTTTCTTGAGATCCGAGGTCAGTATGCCGATGCCCGCATACTCGGCGGCGTGGGCAAAATAGCCGTAGGCCGGGGTGTTTATAAGCACCTTCTCATCCTTCGTGCAGAGCGTTTCGGCAAGCTGATACAGAGCGGGGATTATGCCGGGAGTGATGCAAAGCTGCTCCTTGGGAAAGCTCCAGCCGTAATGATCGGCGCACCATTTGCTGAAGGCGTTATAGTATTCGTCATCATACACGCCCGTGTAGCCGAATATGCGGCGGTCAACGCGCTCATGCAGCGCCTCGATTATCTCCGGCGCGACGGCAAACTCCATGTCAGCGACCCACATGCGCACAAATTCCTCGTCCTTGAACGGGAATACCTTCTCGGGACCCGCGTGGAAGATATAGCCGCGAAAGCCGTCCGTATTCAGGGCGTTCGTGCCGCGGCGCTCAACGATCTCGTCAAAATTGTACATATTGTTTTCTCCTTGCTGTTTTATGCGCTTATTATATTGCAATACGCCCGCCGGCACAAGTAACTATTTAAAATATTAGCTTCGGAAATCTACCCAAAACGCGCGGCCTTGTGATAGAATATATCTATTAAGTATCGGGCGCTGAAAATGCGCCCGTAAGAAGAGGTGCTGCCGATGAAATATACAGAGCTCATATCGAAAATGACACTTGAGGAAAAATGCTCGCTGTGCTCGGGCGCGGACTTCTGGCACACGAAGGGCGTCGAGCGTCTCGGAATTCCCCGGATGATGCTGACCGACGGGCCGCACGGCCTGCGCAAGCAGATCGGCAAAAACGACCACCTCGGCCTGAATGCAGCCTACCCCGCCACCTGCTTTCCGACGGCCTCGGCCGCGGCCAACAGCTGGGATGAGGAGATGATCGAGCAGATGGGCGTGCGCCTCGGCGAGGAGACAAGGGCGCAGCGCGTCGGCGTGATCCTCGGCCCGGGCGTGAACATAAAGCGCAGCCCGCTGTGCGGACGCAATTTTGAATACTACTCGGAGGATCCCCTGCTTGCCGGAAAATGCGCCGCCGCGCTCATACGCGGCATACAGTCGACGGGCGTCGCCGCCTGCGTCAAGCACTTTGCCGCAAACTCGCAGGAGACTCTGCGCATGACGAACGACTCTGTCGTTGACGAACGCACGCTGCGTGAAATATATCTGCCGGCCTTCGAGATCGCGGTCAGGGAGGGGCACGTAAAATGCCTAATGACCTCGTACAACATGCTCAACGGGCAGTACACCAACGAAAACCCCCACCTTTTGCAGGACATACTCACGGACGAATGGGGCTATGACGGCCTGATCGTCACCGACTGGGGCGGCGACAACGACCGTGTGCGCGGCCTCATCGCCGGAAACAGTCTCGAAATGCCCGGAACAGGCGGCGAGACGGACTCTCAGATACTTGCCGCCGTTCGCAGCGGCGCTGTCAGCGAGTCGCTCCTCAACGAGCGAATAGGGCGCATTCTGCGCCTTGTTGACGATGCGGAGGCTGCCTTTGAAAATGCGCCCGCCTGCGATATGGCCGAGCACCACGAATTTGCCGCCCGCCTTGCCGAGGAGAGCGCGGTTCTGCTCAAAAACGAGGATAACATCCTTCCCCTGCGCGAGGGCGTGCGCGTCGCCGTGATCGGCGACTTTGCAAAAGCGCCGCGCTATCAGGGCGCGGGCAGCTCGCACATCGAGCCGACAAAGCTTGAGTGCGGCCTTGACGCACTCAAGGCCGAGGGTGTGAACGTTATCGGCTTTGAGCCGGGCTTCAAGCGCCGCGGCGGCAGAAGTCAGGGGCTCATAAGCCGAGCCTGCGAGCTTTGTCTGCACGCCGACACGGTGCTCATGTGGCTGGGACTCGACGAGGGCAGCGAGGCCGAGGGCGTCGACCGCCGGCACATGCGCATACCCGAAAATCAGATAGAGCTTCTGCGCGCCGTGAGGGCGGTAAATCCCGACATCGTCGTCATCCTCTCCTGCGGAAGCCCCGTGGAGACGGACTGGGACGCATGCTGCAAGGCGCTTTTGCACGGCTATCTCGGCGGTCAGGCCGGAGCAAAAGCGATAGCGCGGCTCGTGACGGGCAGGGCGAGCCCGTCCGGCAAGCTTGCCGAGACCATGCCCGAAAGGCTCTCCGACACGCCGTGCACGAGCTACTATCCCGGCACGGAAAAAACGAGCGAGTACCGCGAGGGCATCTTTGTCGGCTATCGCTATTACGACACGGCGAAAAAGCCGGTCAAATATCCCTTCGGCTTCGGCCTGAGCTACACGACGTTTGAGTATTCCGCTCTTGAGCTAAGCCCCAAGGGCGTGAGCTTTACGATAAAAAACACCGGCAGTGTTGAGGCCGCCGAGATCGCGCAGGTGTATGTTTCCGCTCCGCACGGCAGCATATTCTGCCCCGAAAAGGAGCTGCGCGGCTTTGCGCGGGTCTCGCTCGCGCCGAACGAGGAAAAGCGCGTTTTCGTCGCGCTTCCCGAGAGTGCGTTCCGGTACTGGAACACGCTTGAGAGCCGCTGGACGACGGCCGGAGGGCGATATGAGGTGCTCGTCGGCGCATCCTCACGGGATATCCGGCTGCGCGGGCATATCGACAAGGCCGGCGACGGTGCGCGAAATCCCTATGCAGACCCCGTATTCGCGCCCTACCGCAGCGCCAGTGTGCAGAACGTTCCCGACGCATGCTTTGCCTCGCTTCTCGGACGCGAGATCCCGCCGCATCTGTGGGATAAAGGTGCGCCGCTTGAATTTAACTCTGCGCTCTGCCAGGGCGCGTACCGCCCCGGCATAGGGAGGTTTTTATACCGCATGCTGCGCCTGGTGCACGGATTTTTCCGTCTGACCGGCAACGCCGAGGGCGCAAACAACACAGAGTTTGCGATGAATCTGCCGTACCGCGGCCTTGCCCGCTTCACGGGCGCCGTTACCGAAACGCAGGTACGCGCCCTGCTGATGGCCGCAAACCGCGAAAAGGGCGGATTCAGAGCACTAATTAGTGCACTTTTGCATAAAAACCGCTCTTGAAGGTTTTTCTTTTTGACATATAGAACGCTTTGTGGTAAAATACTTTACGCTGTATGATAATATAGCGTTTACAAATTGTAGCTTAATGTGGTATAGTACCGCATATGAACAACAAAGAATTATATGGGAGGAAAACAACATGTGCATTAAGGCAATAGCCAATTTTGACTACGAGGCTGCGAAGGATAACCTCGTTGAGACAGTTAAGTACCTCGACGCCGGCAAGCTTCTCGGCGTTGCTGGCAAGCTTCTTGAGATCAATCCCAAGGAAGTCGCTCAGAAGATCAAGGACAAGGTTTCCGACGAAGACACCCGCCTGTTCGTTCAGAGCAAGCTCCGCCTCGTCGGCGATATCCTGACCTGGCCCATCAGCATGATCTCCAGCTTCACCTGATATAAAGAGCTCAAAAACTCCGAAGTCGTCCGGCTTCGGAGTTTTTTTAGTGGCGCTTTTACATTGCACCTATACGATTTTTGCGGGCGCCCGGTATCGAGACTGCGGTGGAAACCGTCGATGCCTCGCTTCCCGTGATAACAGTGCAGATTTCTGCTGTTTTCTCCGCACTTCCCGGTCGTGACGACGCAATATGCGTATCGATACGATCTTTAATTCGCCACTAAAAAAGCACCTCATCCGCCGCCGATGGCGGCACCTTCCCCTCAAGGGGAAGGCAAGGGACGCAATACCGTAGGGCGATGAAAAAACGGTTTTGCCGGCATTTTCGACACCGGGCAACCGCAATATACGTATCCGTAGGTGCCCCCGTGCGCCTCTAAATAAATGTGACAGGAATGTAAGCAGTTACGGCAAAAATGTAAGCCCAATCGATGGTTTCCGAACAATTTGCGCTGTACAATAAGAGCGTAAATCCGATGGAGGTAAAAGCAATGAGTATTTTGACTGTTGAAAATCTCAGAAAAGTATACAGCACCCGCTTCGGCGGAAACCGTGTCGAGGCGCTCAAAAACGTAAACTTCAGCGTCGAGGAGGGCGAGTACGTCGCCATCATGGGCGAGTCGGGCTCGGGCAAAACGACGCTTTTGAATCTTCTTGCCGCGCTGGACAAGCCCACCGGCGGCACCGTCATCCTCGACGGGCATGATCTCGGCAAGATAAAGGAAAGCGACATTGCGACCTTCCGCCGCGACAATCTCGGCTTCGTGTTCCAGGAGTTTAACCTGCTGGACACCTTCACGATACAGGACAACATCCTGCTGCCGCTGGTGCTTGCGGGCAAGAGCTACGACGAGATGAGCTCGCGCCTTCTGCCGATAGCCAAGGATCTCGGCCTCACGCCGCTGCTGAAAAAATACCCCTATGAGGTCTCCGGCGGCCAGAAGCAGCGTGCGGCTGCGGCAAGAGCGCTCATAACCAATCCGCGCCTTATCCTCGCCGACGAGCCGACGGGTGCGCTCGACTCCAAGTCCACCGACGAGCTTCTCGGCCTGTTCGAGCAGATAAACAAAAAGGGTCAGACCATCCTCATGGTCACGCACTCTGTTAAGGCCGCATCCCACGCGCAGCGCATCCTGTTTATAAAGGACGGCGAGGTGTTCCACCAGATCTACCGCGGAGAATGCACCGATCAGCAGCTTTACCAGAAGATCTCCGACACCCTGACTATTCTTGCATCGGGCGGTGAAGTGGAATGAAGCTCGGTTTCTATCCCCGTCTCGCGTGGAGCGGAATAAAGAAAAACAAGCGCCTGTTCGTTCCGTATATCCTCGCCGCGGCAGGCACGGCGGCGGTGTTCTACATTCTGTTCTATCTCGCGTCCTCGAATTTTTTTGACAACATGCGCGGCGGCTCGTCGACCAGGATGGTTCTGTCGCTCGGCGTATTCGTCATGATCACGTTCGCGCTGCTGTTCCTGTTTTACTGCAACTCGTTCCTCGTGCGCCGCAGATACAAGGAGTTCGGCCTTTACAGCATACTCGGCATGAACAAGCACAACATCTCGCGCATCCTCGCGTGGGAGACCCTGTTCACGGCGCTGCTGGCGCTTTTAGGCGGCGTATTTTTCGGCGTACTGCTTTCAAAGCTCGCAGAAATGACGATGCTCAAGGTGCTCGGCGAAACGGCCGACTACGCCCTGCATATTTCCCTGCCGGCTATCGGATACATGCTCCTGTACTTCGGCGGCATATTCCTGCTCATTTACATTAACAGCGTCGTGAGGATCAGAAGGCTTTCGGCCTCGGAGCTGGTACACAGCGAAAGCTACGGCGAAAAGCCGGTCAAGGCAAACCCTGTCCTCGGCGGCCTCGGCATACTCGTGCTGGGCGCTGCGTACTACCTCGCTGTGAGCATCGAGCAGCCTATACAGGCTCTGTTCACATTCTTCATAGCGGTCCTCATGGTCATCGCGGGAACCTATCTTGTTTTCATCGCGGGCAGCGTCGTGATGTGCAGGCTGCTTCAGAAAAACAAGCGCTATTACTATAAGCCGGAGCACTTCGTGTCCGTATCCTCGATGGCATACCGCATGAAGCGCAACGGCGCGGGTCTTGCGTCGATCTGCATCCTCGCAACGATGGTGCTGGTCATGATATCCTCGACCTCCTGCCTGTACTTCGGCGCGGAGGACTCGCTTCACTCGAGATATCCCCGCGATATCGTGACCCGCTCGGATATCATCATAGGCGATGAGTACCCCGACGCCGAAACGGAGATCGAAGCTCTTCGCAGCGAGCTTAGCGCCGCCATCGCCGGCCGCCCGATAAGCAATGTCATGGACTACCGAAGCTTCAGTCTCGACGCTGTCGTCGAGCAGGGGCACGTCATGACAAACGACAGCGCATTATCGGAATTTGGCCTGGTGAGCGCCTCGAAGGTCGCGTCCTTCCTCTTTATCCCGCTTTCCGACTACAACCGCGCCGCCGGAGCGCACGAGATCCTGGGCGACGGCGAAGTGCTCGTCCACGCCTTGCGCACGAGCATAGACTTCGACACCCTGGATATCGACGGCACGGTGCAGCTTAAGGTAAAGCGCGAGCTTGACGAAATGCCGCTTATCAGCGGAAGCAGCGCTGCGAGCGTCCTGCCCACGATAACGGTCATCGTGCCCGATCTCGACGAGCTTGCCCTAAAGCTCGCCGATGCCGAAAACCCCTTCGGCGGGCCTTCATTCAGCTACACGAGCTGGAACTACTGCTTTGACACCCCGCTCAAGGACGACGATTACGCTTCTCTTTACGACGATGTAAAAACCGCTCTGCGCGATAAAAGTATCGAGGACGAAGCCATGGGCTTTTATTCCTACTCGATCGAGAGCCTTGAATATAACCGCTCGGACTTTGTCGGGACCTTCGGCGGCCTGTTCTTCCTCGGCGTCATCCTCAGCCTCGTGTTCGGCTGCGCGGCGGTGCTCATCATCTACTACAAGCAGCTGAGTGAGGGCTACGAGGACGCCGGCAGGTTCGAGATCATGCAGAAGGTCGGCATGACAAAGCAGGAGATACGCCACAGCATAAATTCTCAGCTGCTGACGGTGTTCTTCCTCCCTCTCCTGTTCGCCGGACTGCACCTGTGCTTCGCCTTCCCGTTCATCCGCAAGATACTGTACATGTTCAGCTTCTATAACACGAGCTTTCTTATCTGGACGACGGTCATAAGCTTTCTCGTCTTTGCCCTGCTGTACGCCCTCGTGTACAAAAAGACCTCGAACACATATTATAAGATAGTCAGCAAGTGATAAAAAATCAGACAAAACGCGGTCTCGGCACAAAATTTGTGCTGAGGCCTCGTTTTGCCAGTTTAATTATTTATTTAATAATGCTATAGTATTATATACACCGAAAAGCGCAGAAAACTCTGCGCAGTATATGGAGGAATGACAATATGAACAGCAAATTTGCAAAGGCGCTTGCAATGGTTCTGGTCATTGCAATGCTCCTGACCGTCTCACCGTTAGCATTTGCCGATGCTGACAGTGCAGCGGCGAGCACCGAGGGCAACAAATACCCGATCGTTCTCGTCCACGGTCTGTTCGGCTGGGGCGGCACGGAGGTGGCAAACCTGCACTATTGGGGCGGCTTCTCAAGCCTTCAGCAGATGCTCGATGATGCAGGCTATGAGGTCTACACCCCGTCGATCGGCCCCGTTGCGAGCAACTGGGACAGAGCCTGCGAGCTGTATGCCTACCTTGTCGGCGGCACGGTCGACTACGGTCAGTACCACTCGGCACAGAACGGTCATGCGCGCTACGGACGCACATTCGAGGGCGTCCTGCCGGAGCTCAATGACGCCGACAGCACGCTGAAGATACACCTCGTCGGCCACAGCATGGGCGGCGAGACGATACGCATGCTCGCGCAGCTGCTCGAAAACGGCGACCCCGACGAGATGCGCGCAACGACCGATGGCAGCATAAGCAAGCTCTTCACAGGCCGGTGCCGCCATTGGATAGAGAGTATAACCACACTCTGCACGCCGCACGACGGCAGCCAGTACGACGGCAAGGTATACAACGATGAAGAACCTGTTATCCACAGGTTTATCGCAGGCCTGTCGGCCGCAACCGGCTCGGATATTAACGAAGAAAACTTCGGTCTTGACTTCAAGCTCGACCAGTGGGGGCTTGTCCGCGAGCCGGGCGAGAGCTATTCAAGCTATCTCAGCCGTGTCGAAAACAGCAGCATCTGGGACAGCGAGGTCACCGATCTGAGCGATTACGATCTGTCTCCGGACGGTGCGGCGGTGCTCAACAGCTATGCCAAGGCGCAGGACGATATTTATTATTTTTCCATCGCCTGCTCTGACACCTACCGCAGCGTAGTATATCCGCATCACTATCTGCCCTATGAGAACATAAATCCGCTCATGAAAAGGAGCGCGACCTATATGGGGCGTTATAAAAACTATGCTGCCGGTCACGTCACCATCGACGAAAGCTGGTGGGAGAACGACGGCATCGTAAGTGTGCGCTCGGCGCAGTATCCGCACGAGGGCTCGACCGATCGCTATAATCTCGATTACGGCACGGAAAACGGCGTTATTACCTTCAAGGACGGCACCGAAAAGGGCGTCTGGAACTATATCGAGAAAATCGAGCGCACCGACCACATCAACATGGTAGGCCAGATGACAAACACAAAGTTCCTGCAAGGCAAATTCTATGAGCTGGCAGCTATGCTCGCAAGCATCCCCGTTGAGGGAAAGACTCCCGATTCTCCCTCGGGCAATCTTCCTTTTGTCGATGTGATCAAGGGCACTTACTACTACGACCCTGTAGTGTGGGGATACGATAACGGTATCGTTTCCGGCGTTGACGCAGCTCATTTCGCGCCCGACCAGAGCTGCACCCGTGCTCAGGTCGTGACATTCCTGTGGCGTGCAGCCGGAAAGCCTGCTCCCAAGTCGGCGCAGACGCCGTTTACCGACGTCATTGACGGAAGCTTTTACAGCGACGCCGTCGCATGGGCCTATGAAAAAGGCATCGTGAAGGGCACTACAGGAACAACATTCTCGCCGGATGATACGGTGACCCGCGGTCAGTTTGTCACTATCCTGTGGCGCTATGAAAGCTGCCCGGAGGCAAGCCTTGAAAATCCGTTTAACGATGTTCCGTCTACGGAATTCTACGCGAAGGCGGTGCTGTGGGCAGCCGAAAACGGCGTGACCGTCGGCACGGGCAGCGGAGCATTTGCTCCAAACAATCCCTGCACACGCGCTCAGGTCGTAACCTTCCTGTACCGCGATCTTGCAAAGTAAAAATCCGCATAAAAAAGGCTCCCCCAGTGGGGGAGCCTTATCAGTTTTTACAGCTCTATTTCGCTCGATTTATGCACGCCCGTGACGGAGAACTCGACCCACTCGGCGACGTTCGTCGCGTGGTCGCCGATGCGCTCGAAGTACTTTGCGATCATGAGAAGATCGAGGGCGTACTCCGCGTCGCCGTGCTCGGTGCGTATCATGTCGATGAGCGCGGTCTTGACGCTCAAGAAGCAGTCGTCGACGACGTCGTCGTGCTCGATGACGCTTTTTGCAAGGGCGAGGTCACGCCTATTGTACGCCTCGATGCTGTCGGTGACCATGCCGATGGCGGCCTCGGCCATGGGGCGCATAGCCTGACACTCGCTGCCCGTTCTGCCGTTAAGGTGAGGGATTATTTCCGCAATATCCGAGGCCTGATCGCCGATGCGCTCAAGGTCGGTTATCATTTTAAGCGCAGCCGATATCTGCCGCAGGTCGCGTGCGACGGGCTGCTGCTGCAGCAAAAGACGCAGGCACAGCGTCTCGATATCGCGCTCGTACCGGTCTATCTCAAGGTCGAGCGGCGCAAGCTTTTTGGCAAGCTCGCTGTCGCCGGACAAAAGCGCCTTTGCCGAGTTTGCTATCGCCTCCTCGCACATTGCGCCCATGAGCGTAAGCTTTTCGCCGAGCTCCTTGAGCTGGGCATCGAATTTGCTTCTCATCAGCCGAACCTCCCTGTTATATAGTCCTCGGTGCGCTTATCGCTCGGCACGGAGAACAGCTTTTCGGTATTGTCGTATTCAACGAGCTCGCCGAGCAGGAAAAACGCGGTGCTGTCGGAAATACGCAGCGCCTGCTGCATGTTGTGCGTCACGATGACGATGGTGTAGTTTTTCTTAAGCTCCGTGGCAAGCTCCTCGATCTTCGAGGTGGATATGGGGTCAAGCGCACTCGTAGGCTCGTCCATGAGCAGCACATCCGGCTCGACGGCGAGTGCGCGGGCAATGCACAGGCGCTGCTGCTGGCCGCCCGAGAGGCCGAGGGCGGATTTTTTCAGTCTGTCCTTCGCCTCGTCCCAAATGGCGGCGCCCCTAAGCGAGCGCTCGACGATCTCGTCAAGATCGGCCTTTTTGCGTATGCCGTGGGTGCGCGGACCGTAGGCGACGTTGTCGTAAATGCTCATGGGGAAGGGATTTGGTTTCTGGAACACCATGCCCACGCAGCGCCGCAGCTCGTTTACGTCCGTGCCGGGCGCATAAATGTTATTGCCTTTGTATTTTACCTCACCCGTTATCTTTACGCCGGGTATGAGGTCGTTCATGCGGTCGAGCGTTTTTAAAAACGTCGATTTACCGCAGCCGGAGGGGCCGATGAGCGCAGTTATGCTCTTTTCGGGGATCTCCAGATTTATATTTTTAAGCGCCTGCGTCTGATCATACCACAGACACAGGTCGTGCACGCTTATGATGCTGCTCATATGCTTCTCCTCTTGTCGTAATATTTACCTATCAATGTTGCGGCGAGGTTTATTATAACCGTCAGCGCCATGAGTATCGCGGCTATGCCGAAGGCTATGCCGAATTCGCCCTGCTCCTTGGCGTAGACGTAAAGGGCGACAGTGAGCGTAGCACCCGCGCCGGACAGGCCGTCGACGAACAGATTGTAGATATTGTGCGCAAAGCCCGCGGTGAACAGCAGCGCCGCCGATTCGCCGAGGATACGTCCAACAGCGAGGATGCAGCCGGTGATTATGCCGTCAACGCAGCCGGGGAACACGACGGTGCGTATAACGCGCCACTTGCCAGCACCGAGTCCGAACGCGCCCTCGCGCAGACTCTGCGGAACGGTCTTGAGGCTCTCCTGCGTCGTGCGCATGACCGTCGGCAGGTTCATGATGACAAGCGTAAGCGCGCCGGCCTTCAGCGAGGTCTTGAAACCGAGAAATTCGCAGAAGAACAGCATGCCGACAAGGCCGTATATGATGCTCGGTATGCCCGAGAGCGTCTCGGCCGCGTATTCGATAGCGCCGACGATGCGGTGGTTTTTGGCGTATTCCGTGAGGTAGATCGCCGCGCCAACGCCGAGAGGCAGCACCCACAGAAGCGTATAGAGGACAATGTACAGCGTATTGAGTATATCCGGCAGTATGCCGACCGAGTCGTTGAGATAGCTCACCGAGGTGGTAAGAAACTTCCACGATATATTAGGTATGCCCTTAATGAGCACATAGGCTATGAGAAACAGCACGAGCGCCGAGGTAAGTGCGGCGCACAGGCCGGACAGACCGCGCATCGTGATATCATATGCCCTGCGCTTGGCTTTTACTTTTTTTCTATCCATTCGACTTATCCCTCTTCAAAAGGAAGTTTAGCGTCGCGTTTATGAGCATGATAAACAGGAACAGCACCAGCGCAATGGAGAAAAGCGCCTGGCGCTGGAGGCCGGAGGAGTAGCTCATCTCGCTTGCGACAGCGGTGGTGAGAAATCTTACGCTCTGGAAAAGCTCCGGCATGTTAGGCGCGTTGCCCGACACCATCATGACGGCCATTGCTTCGCCTATCGCTCTGCCGACGCCGAGGACGACCGCCGCGGCGATTCCGCTTTTCGCAGCCGGGACGGACACACGGAAATATGTCTCCGTCGGCGTTGCGCCGAGAGCGAGGGACGCGTCCTCGTACTCCTTGGGAACGGCCTCGAGCGAGGTCATCGAGACCTTGATGATAGACGGAAGGATCATGATCGCAAGCACGATTATCGCGGCCAGAAGGCTCGCGCCGTCGGGAACGTTGAACACCTTGCGGATACCGGGAACGAGCACCATCATACCAACAAGGCCGTACACGACCGAGGGAATACCCGCGAGCAGTGATACCGCCTCGACTACGACGGCACGCACGCGCGGTCGCGCCATTTTCGCAAGATACACCGAGGCCATGAAGCCCACAGGAACACCGAGGCATATAGCGCCCGCCGTGCCGTAAACGCTTGTAAGGATAAACGGCAGTATGCCGTAGCTCGGCGTCGCCGCGGTCGAGGCCCACTTCTTGCCGAACAGAAAATCTGTCAGCCCTATTTCGCGTATGGCCGGTATGCCGGAGACGATGAGGTATACCGTTATCATTAAAACGGCGGCCACCGTTACGAGGCCGAGGATAAGGAATATGGCGTGTACAATATTTTCAATAAGATTTTTCGTTTTCGTCTTCATAAATTCCAATACGGCGGCCTTTAAAAAAGGCCGCCTGATTCATTTATGCCTGTTGTGTTACTTCGCAACGGGAACTGCGCCTGCTGCGGAAATGACCTCGGCCGCGTCCTTGCTGGTCGCGTAGTCGAAGAACAGCTGTGCTGCCTTGGAAAGCTCCACGCCTTCCTTGGTTACGAGAACGAAGGGACGCTGTACCTCATAGCTGCCGTCGGAAACGGTTGCCTCGCTGGGAGCTACGCCGTTAACGGAGAGTGCCTTGACGGTATCCTTAACGGATGCCAGGGAAGCATAGCCGATGGCGTTGGGGTTGCCTGCTACGGTGGTGATAACGTCGCCGGTGCTTGTCAGCTCCTGACGGTACTTGCAGGAATCCTTGGTGTCGGTGATGCTCTCAAAGCCGTCACGGGTACCGGAGCCGGCCTCACGGCCGATCAGAACGATCTCTGCGTCGTCGCCGCCGACATCCTTCCAGTTGGTGATCTCGCCGGTGTAGATCTTTGCGATCTGCTCGATGGTGAGGTCGGAGACCTTGTTTTCGGGGTTAACGATTATTGCGATACCGTCGAGTGCGAGGACGGTCTCTTTAAGTCCGGCTGCCTTCTCGTCATCCTTGAGTGCACGGGAGGCAAGGCCTATATCGCAGCGGCCTTCGCTTACGGCGGTGATGCCCGAGCCCGAGCCGGTGGGGTTGTAGCCTACGGTGATACCCTTGTGCTCTGCCTGGAACGATTCGCCCAGCGACATGATGACCTTTTCCATCGAGGTCGAGCCGTCGGTGCTCACGGTGCCGGTAACTTCGGCGGTGTCGTCGGTATTGTCTTTGCTGTCGTCATTGCTCTTTCCGCAGGCCGCAAACAGCGTAAGCGCCATCAGCGCTGCGAGGACTAAACTTATAAGCTTTTTCATTTAAAAAGCTCCTTTCTTTTTCTTTTGATTTCCGGGTACACCATAAGATTATGCTCCGTTTATCAAATCTGAAAGCGGAGTTTTGTAAAAACAATTTAAAGATTTTTAGAGGGAATTGAGGCACCTTACGATACATATATATTGCAGGTGCCCGGTTCGTAATTGCCGACGAAGCCGGGAGGCTGCCGCTTACCGCAGGCGCGGCGAAAAGTTTTGGCGGCAATCAGAGGCGCTCGGAGGCGGCTCGACCATGGAGACGGGCAAAATTAAAAGGGGGGGGCAGTGCCCGCCTCTGCCATATGGATTTTTGTCCGGCGCAGCGCCGTGGTGCGAGGCAAAACGGTTTTGTCGGCATTTTCGACACCGGGCAGCCGCAAAAACCGTATAGGTGCAGCCTCAAAGCGTATTAAAAAACTTAGTTTTTGACAGAGCGACATACAGCGCCGAACCCGCGATGACGCCGAACGCGCCCTGAATGCAGTTCATCGGCACACCGCCGACAGCCGCAGCGCCGTAGCCGAGAATGAGCGCCTCGTATGCGAGGTAGCCGAGTACCATGACGATCTCGCCGATCACTCCGGCGATGATAGCACGGGCGAGCGGGGACTTGACAGATTTGCAGCCGAGCAGGAATCCTGCAAGCAGCGCAACGATGAATTTTATCGCAAACGTACCGGGAACGTACAGGCCGTAGCCCGCTATGAGGTCGGCAAGACCCGAGCCGAGGCCGGCAGCGGCCGCGCCCCACCACGGTCCGAGCAGGAACGCCGAAAGCAGAACGACCGCGTCGCCTGCGTGGATGTAGCCGCCGATGGGAGTGGGTATGCGGATGACCATCGTCGCAACGCAGCTGAGCGCCGCGAACAGCGCCGCAAACACCAGTTTCTTGATCGTTTTGTCTTTCATAGTTCTTCTCCTTTTTTAATAGCGCCTTAAGACCGCACCTATACGCATATTGCAGGTGCCCGGTTCGTAATTGCCGGAAAAACCGGAAAACTTCCGCTTCACATGAGTGCGATGCAGAGCCGGTTTTTTCCGCAGTCACCGCCCGGGCGACCGCAATTAGCGTATCGGTAGGTGCGTTAATGCGCCTCTAAAATCCCACCAATTTCGTCGGTTGGATGTGATAATCGCACTATAATACATCGCATGTGACTTGTCAAGACCTAATATCGAATATTAGATTGTTTTTCAGAGGCGCATTAAGAATATGCCGATACATGTATTGCGGCAGAAGTTTTCGTGCGCCTCTAAAAAGCTCCTGTAAAAATATCTATCATTTTGGAAGTGAGTATGTTATAATCATGGCACAACGAAATCGGAGGAAAAAGCGGAGAATGAAGCTTGACAACAAACGCACCATACTGACAGGCTTTGCGTTCCTGTCCATCTGCGCGTTCTGGCAGATGTATAACAGCATCGTACCTCTTATACTGACAAACACCTTCCACCTCAACGAGACGTATTCCGGCGCAATAATGGCGGCCGACAATATATTCGCGCTGTTCCTGCTGCCGCTGTTCGGCGCGATATCTGACAGGACGAGTACGAAGATAGGCAAACGCATGCCGTTTATCCTGTTCGGTACGGGCATTGCGATCATCCTTATGAACCTGCTTCCTATGATCGACAACAGCTATGCCGCAGCGCCCGGTACATTCAAGACCGTATCCTTTGTCATCGTGCTCGGTCTGCTGCTGGTCGCCATGGGCACCTATCGCTCTCCCGCGGTCGCTCTTATGCCGGATATCACCCCCAAGCCTCTGCGCAGCAAGGGCAATGCGATAATAAACCTCATGGGTGCGCTCGGCGGCGTTATCTATCTCGGCGTCGCGGCGGTCATGTACCCCAACAGCAAGGTCGAAGGGCTTGCTCATGTCAACTATCAGCCCCTGTTTATGGTCGTTTCCGCGATCATGTTCGTCGCCATAGCCATACTGTTTCTGACGATCAAGGAGCCGAAGCTCGTTGCCGAGCAGCAGGAGCTCGAAAAGCAGCACCCCGAGTGGAACCTCGCCGAGGACGACGGCAGCGGCAACGAGACCCTGCCCAAGCCCGTAAAGAAGAGCCTCATCTTCCTGCTTTCGTCGATCTGCCTGTGGTTTATCGGCTACAACGCCGTTGAAACATGGTTCACAACCTACGTCAGTCAGGTCATGGGTCAGGCGCTGGGCGGCGCGTCGACCTGCCTTCTCATCGCGACCGGCGGCGCTGTCATCAGCTATATTCCCATCGGAATTATCGCCTCAAAGGTCGGCAGAAAGCGCACCATCATGGCCGGCATAATTCTGCTGGCGGCCTGCTTTGTTTCAGGCTACTTCCTGACCACGGCCTACAGCAGCATAAATCTAATCATGTTCATCGTATTCGCGCTCGTAGGCCTTGCCTGGGCGGCGATAAACGTAAACTCCCTGCCGATGGTCGTCGAGATGTGCCGCGGCTCGGATATCGGCAAATTCACAGGCTATTACTACACCTTCTCGATGGTCGCGCAGGTCGTGACCCCGATCGTCGCGGGATCTCTGATGCGCCATGTGAGCTACACGGTGCTTTTCCCCTATGCCGCGCTGTTCGTTGCGCTCAGCTTTGTGACGATGATCTTTGTAAAGCACGGCGACAACAAGCCCGAGGCCAAGTTCGGTCTCGACGCATTCGATGATCTTGAGGACTGATGAGAATATGCATTTTCGGCGCATCCGGGCGTGATCTGGATGAGCGCTATTACGCCGAGGCAGAGGCTCTCGGCGAGCTCATAGGTCGAAACGGCGATTCAATCGTTTTCGGCGGCGGCGCCGGGGGACTTATGGGCGCCTGCGCACGCGGAGTGCACCGAGCCGGCGGCGGGATCGTCGGTATAGCGCCGCGGTTTTTTGACGAGCCCGGCATACTGTACGATAAATGCAGCCGCATGATATTCACCGAGACCATGCGCGAACGCAAGCAAGCCATGCAGGATAATTCCGACGCCTGCATAGTCCTGCCCGGCGGCATCGGCACGCTCGAGGAGTTTTTTGAGATACTCACGCTCAAGCAGCTCGGCCGCGACGGACGCGCCATCGTGCTTTTAAACACACTGGGTGCTCACAACGCGATGATAAGCATGCTCAAGCAGCTTGCCGAGCGGCGATTCATGTCGAAAAACTGCCTGACGCTGTATTCCGTTGCCGAAACGCCGCGGCAGGCGTTGGAACAGCTTGCCGCCTACATTCCGCAAAGCGGCAGCATACGCAGGCTCGAGGATTATAATAAGTAAAACTACGTCGGTGTAGCGTTTGCTACACCGACGCTTTGCATTTGGGTATAATATAGTATTCCATAAGTGTGAGGATACTTGGAGGTAGATAAAATGATACGCAGAGTTATTCAGATAGACAAAGATAAATGCAACGGCTGCGGCATGTGCGTCCACGCCTGCCACGAGGGTGCGATAGAACTCGTCAACGGCAAGGCGCAGCTCATGCGCGACGATTACTGCGACGGACTCGGCGACTGCCTGCCCAACTGCCCGACGGGCGCGATAAGCTTCATCGAGCGCGAGGCGGCGGCCTATGACGAGGCCGCGGTCAAGGCGGCGCAGAAGGCCAAAAATCAGGCGTTTTCCGGCTGCCCCGGCTCCGCTCCCAGGCGCATCGAGACTCGCGGGGGAGAGAACGTCCACGCTCCGGCGCAGCTTTCAAACTGGCCCGTGCAGATACGCCTTGCGCCGGTGAAGGCCGCGTATTTTGACGGCGCGGATCTTCTCGTCGCCGCCGATTGCAGCGCCTACGCCTACGGCAATTTCCACAATGATTTCATCAAGGGCCGCGTGACGCTCGTCGGCTGCCCGAAGCTTGACCCCGTCGATTACGCCGAAAAGCTCGGCGAGATCCTCGCGGTAAACGACATTAAGTCCGTCACCCTTACGCGCATGCAGGTCCCCTGCTGCGGCGGACTGCAAATGGCGCTGACCCGTGCAATAGCCGCCGCGGGAAAAAAGATCCCTCTGCACGTCGTGACGATATCCAATAGCGGAGAAATTTTAGAGGCGAATTAAGGCTGTACGATACATGGCGGAAAGTCAAGCAAGTGCAGCAAAAATCTCGCGGGGAGTTTTCCAGGCAAAATTGCGCCGCACTATGCAGTGAACGGGCTTGCCCATTCCGCTTGCGACGGGTTTATCCGCATTTCCCGGTCGGACTGACGCAATCATTATATACGTACAATGTCCGTTTGCTATTAAAAAGCAACAAAAGGCGGGCGGAGCGGGGAAAATATTTTGTAAAAAGCGATAAAACGATAAAAAAGAGCTTGACAAATGCGCGATATGGCGCTACTATGCCCACGTCAACAAGATGACGCAAAATTTCGAGGAAAGGCAGAAAGCATCAATGAAGAAGCTGAGCAACGCAATGATGATGATGTACATGTGCATGTGCCGCATGTGCATGCTTCGTCGCGCTCACTTCGGTCATGAACTTTCTGAAACCTGTTTGACGGCTTAAGCCGAAAGCCTCTGAGGATAACAAACAGCGGAAGGTCGATGACCTCCCGCTGTTTTTTGTTGTCCGGGTTTATTTCGATTTGAAAGGAGATGTGCCGTATGAGATGGCCGGTAAAGCGAATGTGTCCCCGGGACACAGAGGATATTATCAGAAGCATATACGACAGCACATTAAACAAAAACTTTTAAGGAGAAAATAAAAATGAAAAACTTCACTAAAATAATCGCACTCGCACTCGCGATCGTTCTCGCATTCAGCCTCGCGGCCTGCTCCACCAAGGACAGCGACGATTCCGCCGACGACAGCGGCAAGGTCATCAAAATAGCAGTTCCCAACGACACCACCAACGAAGCACGCGCACTGCTCCTGCTCCAGGAGGCCGGTATCATCAAGCTCAAGGACGGCGCAGGCATCACCGCAACCAAGAACGACATCGTCGAGAATCCGTACAATGTCGAGATCGTTGAAGCCGAAGCCGCGGCAATCCCCCAGCTCCTGCCCGACGTTGACTACGCGGTCATCAACAGCAACTACGCGATAAACGCAGGCCTCAACCCCGTTAAGGACTCCCTGTTCAAGGAAGGCTCCTCCTCGGCATATGCAAACATACTCGCAGTTAAGGAAGGCAACGAAAACACCGATGCGGTCAAGGCGCTGAAGGCAGCTCTCGAGAGCAAGCAGGTAGCGGACTTCATCACGGAAAAGTACAACGGCTCCGTAATATCCGTAGTAGAGAACCCCACCGACGGCTTTGACAGCTCCGTTGATTACGCTGCTCTCGCAGGCACCACCATTTCCGTCGCGGCATCGCCCACTCCTCACGCAGAGATCCTCGAGATCGCAAAGCAGATCCTCGCCGAGAAGGATATTACCCTTGATATCCAGACCTACAACGATTATGTTGTTCCCAACAACGTCGTTGAAGACGGCACCGTTCTCGCAAACTACTTCCAGCACACCCCCTACCTCGATGACTTCAACGCTCAGAACGGCACTCACATCGTCTCCGTGGCAGCCATTCACGTCGAACCCATGGGTCTGTACGGCGGCACCCAGACCAATCTTGACGCTGTGAGCGGAAAGTAATATATTAATAGTATAGAAAAGAGAAGCAGCTGACAGGAGCCCGGCTCCTGTCAGCTGCAGCAGAGAGGGCGGGAAGCAAGTGATAGAGCTTAAAAACGTAAGCAAGACCTTTGACTCCGGAACGGGAGAGGTGGACGCGCTAAAAAACGTCAGTCTCACCATTCGGGACGGGGACATATACGGAATAATCGGCATGTCCGGCGCGGGAAAGAGCACGCTCGTGCGATGCATAAATCTGCTCGAAAAGCCTTCGAGCGGCGAGATAATCGTAAACGGCGAGAGGCTCGATACCATGAGTCCGGCGCAGCTTCGTGCGGCAAGACGCAACATAACGATGATTTTCCAGCACTTTAACCTGCTCATGCAGCGCACATGCCTGAAAAACATATGCTTCCCGATGGAGCTTGCCGGCGTCAAGAAGTCCGACGCGGAAAAGCGCGCGCGCGAGCTCCTTGAGCTCGTCGGTCTGCCGGATAAGGCAAATGCCTACCCCGCGCAGCTGTCCGGCGGCCAGCAGCAGCGTATAGCCATTGCCCGTGCGCTGGCAACAGACCCCAAGGTTCTGCTGTGCGATGAAGCCACAAGCGCCCTCGATCCGAAAACGACCCGTCAGATCCTTGAGCTTATTAAGGACATAAACGCAAAGCTCGGAATAACGGTCGTTATCATAACCCATCAGATGAGCGTCGTTAAAGAGGTCTGCAACCATGTTGCGATCCTCGACGACGGCGAGGTCGCCGAGGAAGGTCTGGTCGCAGCGGTGTTTGCCGCGCCCAAATCCCCGGCCGGACGCAGGCTCGTGTTCCCCGGCGGGGTGGATGAAATGGTCTCCGACCCCAGGACCGAGCGCCGCGTAAGACTTATTTTCCGCGACAGCCGGACGACTGCGATACCTCTCGTTGCGCGTTTGGCGTCGGAAGAGAACATCTTCTGCAACGTCATTTCCGCATCCACGCAGAAGCTGTCCGAGGAGGTCTACGGCAGTCTGCTCATAGGCATCCCCAGCGCCCAGTACGACCGTGCGCTGAAATTCATTTCATCCGTTGCTAACGTCACGGCAGAGGAGGTAGACGGCAATGTACAGTGATCTTTTCTCCGAAGCCTCCGTCCGGGGACTTCTCGATATCCTGCCCTCTCTCCCGACCGCTCTGTGGGAGACGTTTTACGTCACGGTCCTGAGCACCGCTCTTTCTCTCGTCATAGGACTTCCGCTCGGCGTGCTGCTCGTCGCCGGTGAAAAGGACGGCGTCCGTCCGCTGCCCGGCTGGCTGATGCACCTGCTGAACGTTATAATAAACCTTCTGCGCTCGATCCCCTTCCTTATTCTTATGATAATGGTTCTTCCTCTCTCCCGAGCGCTCATAGGCACGGCCGTCGGCACGACGGCTACCATCGTTCCGCTTGTCGCGGCGGCGTTCCCCTTCGTCGCACGCCTTGTCGAGAGCAGTCTGCGCGAGCTTGACGGCAACATCATCGAGGCCGCGCAGAGCATGGGCGCATCGCCATTTCAGATAATCTGCAAGGTCATGATCCCCGAGAGCGTGCCCTCGCTTATTCAGAACGTCACCATCGCGCTGACCACTATCCTCAGCTACTCGGCAATGAGCGGCATCATCGGCGGCGGCGGCCTCGGCAAGATCGCCATCGACTACGGCTACTATCGCTACAAGTACCTCATCATGGTCGTTGCGGTCATTATCCTCATCCTGCTCGTGCAGGTGTTCCAGAGCCTCGGCACATATCTTGCCAAGAAGTGCGACAAACGGCTTAAATAAATTAATGTATGTAAAAGCGCAATGCCCGGCATTGCGCTTTTTGAAGCTCGTCAAAAAGTCCGTACCGGACATTTTTGACGGCTATAATCCAACTTGAGGCGGGGCTTTTCTCGCTGCGGCTCGGTCACGGCGCGGCTCTGACATGCCCCCGGCATGTCATTCACTCCCGCGCCGCCGCTTCGCT